>Ga0183100_1000379_pt1 | contig 39858 bp, 29 predicted proteins | sample Biomet2_FD_127789 | JGI IMG/M metagenome (GOLD analysis project Ga0183100, IMG submission 127789) | Microbial communities from bioreactor (seeded with anoxic lake sediment) at LBNL, California, USA - Biofuel metagenome 2 | ecosystem: Engineered > Bioreactor > Anaerobic > Unclassified ... | reverse complement strand
ATAAAAAAACATTTTAGATGATATAAAACTAAATATCTTTAGTAAAAAAACAAGAAAATTCACCCTCGCTTTATTTTGCAACGGTCTTATTATTATGACTTTTTCAGCAAATCCTAAAAAAAAAGCTGTCGCAGTTGCGACAGCCTTTTACTTTAAAATAAAATATTGAAAAAACTAACTCACGCTATTTCTAAGGAATTTTAATTTTTCTTCCAGAACCTGTACTTCCCGTTTGGCGCTGTTGATCTTTTTCTCAAATTCTTCCTTAAGCAGGGTAGCGTTGGGCGATTTGGCAAGATAACCGATATTGTTTTCCCACAAAAGAATGTCTTCCTGCAACTGTGTGATTTTGGAAGTGATAAAATTCTTTTCTTTGGTGATTAAGCGGTTGGCGTCGGGTGCATTTTTAAACGATTCGAGCTTATTTTTGTAGTTGTTTGCGCCCATTTCATAACTGTTTGCTTTCAGCTTATCAAAATGTTTGTTGATAACCGTGCGGAACTGGGTTTGCAGTTTGTCTTTTTCGGCTAAGGGCACATGTCCGATTTCCATCCATTGACGTTGAAAATCTTTTAGGTTCTCAAGGTCTTTGTTGCGGTCGTTCGTAAAAACGTATTCTTCCGCCAGTTTGATCAAATCGAGTTTCAGTTTCAGATTTTCTTCCTCATGGATATTTACATTGGAAAAGAAAGCCGTTTTATTGTTAAAGAACTCATCACAGGCCGAACGGAAACGTTTCCATATCTTCTCGGAGATTTTATGTGGCAGGATGCCGGTATTTTTCCATTCTTTTTGCAATGCAATCAGTTCGCGGGTCGTTTTAGCCCAGTCGGTGCTTGTCTTCAGGGCTTCGGCCTGAACGCATAAATCAACTTTAAGATTGTAGTTGTTCATTTGTTCATCTTTTATTTTACCATAGTATTCTTTTTTGGTAGAATAAAAGGTTTCGAGGCTGTTGCGGAAGCGTTGCCAGATTTCGTTGTTGAGTTTAAGCTGAGCAGGACCAATGGTTTTCCAAATTTTGAGCAATTCATTCATCTCATTGGTTTTGGTTTGCCATTCCTTTACGGTTGTAGCTTCGGTAGTAAGGATGGCTTCAGCCTTTTCGCACAGAACCGTTTTGGCGATAAAATTATTCTGTTGTTGTTCCTGGAGCTTACCATAGAATTCGCGGCGACGCTCGTTGATCTTATCGGTGGCGTTTTTAAAACGTTCCCAGATTTCGTCTTTTTTATCCTGGGGCACCGGACCAATTTCCTTCCATTCGTCATGAAGTTTCTGAAGAGCTTTGAACGATTTGGTGATGGAAGTCTCAAGTAAAAGTTCATCGGCTTTTTCGCAAATGGCCATTTTGCTTTCGAGATTCTTTTTAAGGTCCAGATCTTTAAGTTCTTTGTTGATTTTAACTTTATCAAAGAATTTTTCAACCAGGAAATGATAGTTCTGCCAAAGCGTATTGATCTCGGTTTTGGGAACCATGCCGGTATCTTTCCATTTAACCTGAAGCACTTTAAAATCGTCGTAGGTTTCCTTGAGGGTTTCTTCAGAGTTGATCAGATTTTTTAAATCTTCGAGTATCTGTTTTTTAATTTCAAGGTTTTTTAATTTTTCCTCTTCCAGATCCTCGTTATATTTAGCTTTCTTTTCCTTGTAGATATTGAAAGCAGCATTAAACTGCTGATCAATTTCATCTTCCGAAGGGATATACTCCTCTTTTTTACCGCCTTTTTCAATGAAAAGGTTATATTCGCTTTGTTTTTCTGCTCTTGATAGCTTGTAATAAGCCACTTTAACGAGAGAAACTTTATTTTTGACTACATTAATATCGGGTTCCTGAACCAGGATTTCCATAGCCGAAAGCAACTGTTCGCGGGTATAGTTATCATAGTCTTCTTCTGTATCGGCCATTTGATGGACAACTGTTTCTGCTTCTTCGGTTTCTTCTTCCTCTTCAGTTTCCTGAATTTCTTCGGTCGCAACATCCATTGAACCCGGATCGACACTTAAATCGGGAGATTGAACTTCAAACTCCTGGTTAAGGTTTTGTTCGATTTCAACAGCATGGTCCGGAGTAACAGTTTCCAAAGGCTGTTCTACAACATCCAAAGAAGGTTGCTGATCCAATTCAACCGGAGTTTCTTCGGCAGAATTATCCACAGCTTCGACAGGTTTGGGCATTTCTGCTTCCTGTATTTCGGAGGGTTCAGTTATCGGTTCGGAATTAATTTCTGTATCAGTTACAGTTTCAGAGTCCTCATCCTGGCGATGGTTTACATTTTCATCCGCAGGTTGATTGAGTTTTTCTTGAGCATCCATCAGATTAGATCAATATAGTTTATTAATTAGTTAGTTACTGCTTGGTTCCCAATGGAACATAGCTTTGATTAGGAGTAGTACACATTAAACATCACCTTCCTTTAAGTGATTGGAATAATCGGTTTCTTTATTCTTTTTTAGAGAAACTGATTTAGAACGCTAAATCCTAAAATAGGCTGCAAAAATAGTAATAATTTGACACAGTACAACAGTAATTTAAATCTTAATTTACAAAATAAGCGGGTTGCAATAATGGTGATGAGGATTGAAACAAGTGTTTATATACAAACCCGCCCTTTTCTTTTTTTTGTTATCGGATATCAGCAAAATTTATTTCCTTAAAAAAGAAAGGGCTTTGGGCTGTTTTGTTCCTGAAAATTAACCTTAGGGGCTTTGCAATTTTCTTCTGATCCTTCTTTTCTTTTGAATAAACGTTTGTAACGGCTGTAATTTATTTAGACATGGATTTCGCGGGTTTAAACGTATTTATTTTTATCAGCGCTTTTCCGTGTTTATCAGCGTCTGTCATTTTTTTGACGCGGATCTACGCAGATTTAAACGGATTTATTATTATCCGCGTTTTTCCGTGTTTATCAGCGTCTGTTATTTTTTAGACGCGGATTTACGCAGATTTTAACAGATGTATTATTATCCGTGCTTTTCCGCGTTAATCAGCGTCTGTTATTTTTTTAGACGCGGATTTACGCAGATTTTAACAGATGTATTATTATCCGCACTTTTCCGTGTTTATCAGCGTCTGCCATTTTTTAGACGCGGATCTACGCAGATTTAAACGGATTTATTATTATCTGCGCCTTTCCGCGTTTATCAGCGTCTGTTATTTTTTAGACGCGGATCTACACAGATTTAAACGGATTTATTATTATCCGTGCTTTTCCGCGTTTATCAGCGTCTGTTATTTTTTTAGACGCGGATTTACGCAGATTTTAACAGATGTATTATTATCCGTGCTTTTCCGCGTTTATCAGCGTCTGTCATTTTTTTAGACGCGGATCTACGCAGATTTAAACGGATTTATTATTATCTGCGCCTTTCCGCGTTTATCAGCGTCTGTTATTTTTTAGACGCGGATTTGCACGGGTTTTAACGGATTTATTATTATCCGCACTTTTCCGTGTTTATCAGCGTCTGCCATTTTTTAGACGCGGATTTGCATACTTATCGCAACTGGTACATAAGAATTTTCCTTTCACAAACATGAATATATTGGGGAAACCATAAAAACCAACCTTCTTTTCATATTTAAAATCGAATTTGTAATATCCTTTTTTGTAAAGAAATTTAGCTACATTCTGTTTATTGTCATAATATACCTCGAAAGGCCATTGATGTTGATCCGCAATTTGTTTTTCCAACTTTATGGAATCTCCCTTGACAATAGCAACAGCAATGATCTGGTAATTTTTGTATCGTTTGTTTGCTTTATAGTAATCCAGGTATTTTTTACAAGAACCACACCAGTAGCTCCATGTAAAAACCATAACTGTATCTTTGGTTATTTCAATGTTTTTAAGGTTTATTTCTTTGCCGTCCCCGTTTTTTACAAAGACATCTTCGGTGAATAATCCATTGTCATTTGCCGGCAATGTAAATAATGATAATAAAAGTATTAATAATGGTTTCATTGGTCAAAAGTTTATGTGGTTACATTACAAAAATTGTATTTGTTAGCTTCTAATTCATATTGCGATATTGGTGAACAAATATATCATTTATCCGCGCCTTTCCGCGTTCATCAGCGTCTATTTCTTATCCTGCATTGAATTTATCAGCGCAATAGTAAATTGCAATGCTGCATCTTCATTGTTTATTATACTTTCTTGTGTTTGTTTTACAATATAATCGGGTATTACTCCTTTTCCGTCGTCAGCACCTGAAGGCCTCACTACCCGTTGATACGACAAAAAATAATTAATTCCGCTGTTAGGTAGTGTAAACGGAATCGAAGGTCCATAGGAAGTGGCTAATCCTCCTGTTTCTTCCCCAATTATTGTTCCGAGTTTGCAATCTTTTATTGCCCCGGCAAAAGCTACTGCCGTGGAAAAAGTAATCTTTCCGGTAAGCAGGTATATCTTTCCTGTAAATCGTTTATCTCCCATAATCCTCGATGAATCATAATTGTTTTTCAAGGTGATAATACTATCCTTCATGGAATCCAATTTACGATCGGGAATGTTTTGTTCAGTTGCGATGTCCATTCTTAATTCTTTATCTGCCAAAACCGCTTTGCTTAACTTTATTTCCGTCTTTGAACATAGCCGGTAAGGTTTATCCGTAATATGACAAATTAATGTATCGGCTATCGAAGAATAACCTCCCGGGCAATTTCGTTCATCAATAATCAAATGACCAATCTTTTTTGTATTAACAATATTTATTACACTATCAATAAAATGACTAAACCCGTTCGCATCTAAAAAAGCATTTATTTTCAGATAAGCAATATTGCCGGAAATAATGGAAAACTTGTAAATCTTACCGGACAGTTCCATTATCCTTTCCTGGTATTTATCTAAGGGTATTCCCGGAAGATTTGCCACTATGGTATCTTCGGAAGAAGGCAAAACATAACTTATCGTAAACGCATCCCTGCTACCTAAGAATCCATTGAAATTTTGGCCGATAAGTTCATCTACAAACGATTCTTTTTCGCCATCAAAATAAGGTCTGGCGGCTTTGATAAAATCCAATGATGGAACTCTTCCTATTTTTACTATTTCCGATCCTGCTTTTATCTTCTCCTTTGACAAATCTTCATTTACATAAATTTTTCCATTAATGATTTTTACCATTACCGGAAATACCTTATCGGTAGTTTCAAACAGAGATCCTTCCGGAAGCATTATTTCCGAATGTCCGTCGTGCAACAACGTAAAGAACGGAACAATTTTGGCATAAAATGCACTGGATGTTAATGAATCGTTCAGCGTTTTTTGAATATTGTCGTATGTTTTGTCAAAAATATCTTTGGATGTATTAGCATAAGGATTGATATGAACTTCTTTGATTTTTTCATACAATTCTTTAAAATCCTGCTTAAGTAACTCCGGTGAATTTTTTTTCTCTGCTGTTTCCTGGCTGAATGCCGAAAATATAAAAAGCAGAAAGGGGATGATGATTAATTTTTTCATTACATAAACTGTTTTATAATCATTTATTTAATACAGCACATCTACAAATAAGCCAACTTTGACACCTAATGAGCCTCCACTAACCTTCGTTTTTTCCCATTCATTCCATGTACGATCTTTTTCAAAGGTAGTTGCTCCAAAAAAGGAAGCCCCCAATGCAAAGTCTCTGTCATTCCCTCTTGGATGATACACCAATTCCGGCCATGTCTGCAAATCCTGTTCTACTATGACAATATCCTGGTTATATACAAGATTATACTTCCGTACATTGATGATAATATTGGTATCATTACACGTTTTTACTGTATAAAAAATACTTTCTTTTGAAAGAATATGTCCAGGCACCGTATCGGCATAATCATAAAACATAAACCGTATTCTAACAGAATCATAAGTATTTGCATGAACATGAAAACCAATATTTTTTATAATGAACGGAGTATGATGCTTATTTTTTATCAAAACTCCGATCATGGCCCCTACACCTGTTCCCAAAGCACACGAAACAATACCATTATGCTTTATTTCATTTCCCATTATTTTGCTTTTAAACGGTTTATCAATAAAGGTAAACTCCTTTAAAGAAATGCTATCCTTCTCAAGATTAACAATTATTGAATCTTCCGAATTTGCTTTCAAATTTCGTATAGGAATAGACTGGTTTTTAAAACCAATGCAGGAAAACATCAGGTTTTCGTTAATACATTTTGCAGGAATTGTCAGCTTGAATATTCCCTTATCGTTGGAAACCGTACCTATACTTTGGGCAATTCCGATATTTACATAAGGAATCGTTTTATTATAGGAATCTTTCGTAACTCCAAATACTTTTATTTCTTCTTGTGCATTGGCAAAAATGCTTTGCATAAAAATCATTAATGGTAAGATATAACGTTTCATCTGTATTTTTTTTATCCGCGCTTTTCCGTGTTCATCAGCGTCTGCTATTTTTTAGACGCGGATTTACGCAGATTTTAACGGATTTATTATTATCCGCGTTTTTCTGTGTTTATCAGCGTCTGTTATTTTTTAGACGCGGATTTACGCAGATTTTAACGGATTAATTATTATCCGCGCTTTTCCGCGTTCATCAGCGTCTGCCATTTTTTAGACGCGGATCTACGCAGATTTAAACGGATTTATTATTATCTGCGCCTTTCCGCGTTTATCAGCGTCTGTCATTTTTTTAGACGCGGATCTACACGGATTTAAACGGATTTATTATTATCCGTGCTTTTCCGTGTTTATCAGCGTCTGCTATTTTTTAGACGCGGATCTACGCAGATTTAAACGGATTTATTATTATCCGCGCTTTTCCGTGTTCATCAGCGTCTGCTATTTTTTTTCAATTTTTAATGATTACTATTTTTATCAATAAGGTCAATAGTATATTTTAGCGCGCTATCTTTACCGTCAAGAATGTCTTTTATCTCAGGAACAACGGTTATGTCCGGAGTTAATCCGAGTTTATAATTATCTCCGCAGGCATTTTTAACTTTTCTGCTTGAAACAGATATTCTCATCTTTGTTTGTGGTAGTATGACCGGGATAGTAGATGTAAATCCCTGCATTACGCCTCCGGTTTCCCTTCCGATAAGTGTGGCAACACCATAACATTTACAAATTGCTGCAAAAGTTACTGCGGATGAAAACGTTTTTGCACCTGTCAGCACATACACATTCCCATTAAATTTTGACTTCCTGACGCGATATTTTATTTTTTCATCATCAACTCTTCTTATACTGCCATTTGCCGGTTTAAAAAACTCCTTATAAGTATGCGATAGTTTGAAAAAGGGATGAAATCCTTTTTTAATAAAAAGCTGGCTGTATATTTTCTTTTGTTGTTCGCTGTATTTCATTTCTGCTGGACCACCCCAATTCCACTTTTTGTCGGTAAGATAATTCATCAGTAATTCCGTGCAATAATCCTCTCCTCCATCATTTTCCCGAATGTCAATGATAAGATTTTTGATCCCTTCCTTTTTTAATTTACAGAATATGGTATCCACTTTTCCTTCTACCTGCTTTTCCGTTTTTTTGTCTAAATCCAATGCGAAGGAATAAAAGTTCAAATATCCGATAGGTTTTGATGTTATCATGCTGAAATCAAAAACATCTTCCTGGCTTATAATGGGTTTTTTAGTATAAACTTCCCATTTGGGAGCATATTTTTTGTTTGCTTCAATAAAATCATTTAAACAAGCCCCCGGAACGGTTATGTTGTATTCTTTATTATCGCTTTGCGAAATGTACGAAATGTTAAAACTATCATGGAAGTTATAAACAAATGCAAGATACTGTAGAAACGCATTGCTGTATATTTTAGAGATTTTGGGATAATTGCTTTCTCCGGTAAGATAGTGGCAACAAGTTTCTAAAATTGTATTTACCGGTATATTGTTTATTGATTTTATTTCATCTTCTGGCTTTATGCTTAAATCATCAAATATGGAACGTTTAACGTATGGTTTTCCATTATGTTCTATAATCATAAATGGAAACATTCTGAAATTATGATAGCAACAATACTCTATGTATTTATTCTGTACATTAAAAAAATCGCACTGAATATGTCCATCTCCATAACGGACAATCAACGGAACAACAAGTCTGTAAAATTCAATTCTGTTAATCGAATCCTTCAACTTATTTTTAATTGCATTCGCATATTCCTTTATTTCTTTCTCCGGTGTATACGCATAGGGATTTGGATGAATATCTTCTACGTTTTTTACTATGGCATCAATATCTGCTTTTGCTTGTTCTTTGGAAAAGACTTCAAATAAGTAGGTGCTATCACTCTTTTTCTGAGCATTGGCCTTTGGCATAAATAATAAAAGGCAAAAAATAGAGAACAGGATAAATTTAATTGTTTTCATTGTAGTCATTTTTTAATTGGTTAAATCATTGGAAATTTATTACAAAGTGCATTTATTTATATTTTTTTAGACACGAATTAACTCAAATTTGTTATTATCCGCGCTTTTCTGTGTTCATTAGCGTCTGTACTACCTGTTGAGCCAACAGAAAATAATATGGTTTTTTATATCTAATTTATAGATTGCAGGAAATTTTTCAACGAATTTACTGACTTTTTAAAACAGCTTTAATGGGATTAAAAAAACGCTCCAATAACCGCATATCTTCAGTAATAATTTCAGCCGTACCGGTCATTTCGTTACTGAAAGGTAATGTCTTTCCATAGTTGGTTTGCAATTTGTTTGGCAATGCAACTTCAACGGAATAGTTATTATCTGCGGGGACTAATGAAACGGATACTACTTTTCCTTCAACCATCCCAAACTCAGTATAAGGATAGTTGGCTAATTTGATATTTACCTTTTGCCCGGGTTTGACTTTCCCTGCTCCCTGAACCGGTAATATTATTTTTGCCACAGGAAGCGGTTTGTCCTCGGGAACCACCGTAAATACTTGTTCACCTGATTTTACCTGTTGATTTACGCTCCAGAAATGACTGGCAACAACAATGCCGCCTGCAGGACTTTTCAATACATACATTTGCTCCCATACCTGAAGTTGATTCTTCAGATTTCTAACAGCTACCAAACAGGCTTCCGAAAGTTGTTTCTGCTGTTCGTTGTATTGCATTTCCAGATCCAGTGCTTGTTGATGCAATTGGGACAACTGTATCTTTGTATTTATCAGCGTAGCCCTTGAACTTTCAAAAGCATATTGCTTGGAAATAATTTTACTTTCCGACTGGTCATAATCGGCTTCCGAAATTACTTTTTGATGATAAAGTAGGGAGTCGCGTCGATATTGCTTATTGCTTAAATGAAAGTCATTTTTTTGTAAAGTGCTTTGAGTTTGCAATCTGTCAATATATTGATTGGTGAGCCGGGTTTGTTCTTCAAGTGCAGCTACTTTCTGATGCGAAACGTCATATTGAATAAAACGCTCATAATTCTGTATGCTTTTGAGCCATTCAGTAAAGGCAGATTGTAAATCACCCAGAGCCTGTGAGGATATTGACCGGATTTGCCCGATGAGCTTTTTATCGGGAAGGCTATCCGTTAAACAAGTTTTTAGTGAGTTTATCGCATTAATATTTGCGGGATTTTCAATAACTGCGAGGTAGTCGCCTGCTTTTACTTTTTGCCGGTCTTTAACATATAACGTCATTATTTTTCCTGTTGCTTTGGAAACAACGGGTCCTGGCGGATTGGAAGTGGTGATGGTAATGGTAGTGGCGATAACATCAGGATATTTAAAAAACCAACTTCCTGCCAGCAGTAGAATAACAATAATAAACAGAAGTATTATCCCTCTGCGTACGATCCAGCGTGGTGGACGGCTCATGATATCTTCCACTTCTTCGCTTCGTATTTCTATCGGGTTTTCTTTTATCTCTTCTGGCATATGTTTTCCTTTTGACGCGGATTTACGCGAATTTAAACGGGTAAATTTTTTATCCGCACTTTTCTGTGTTCATCAGCGTTTATATATCTTTAATTTCCAAGCTCCAATTGATTTTTAACTAAATTATAATATGCGCCCTTTAATGTCGTAAGTTCTTCATGCGTTCCCCGTTCTGCTATTTCTCCTTTTTCCAAAACCACAATCTGATCGGCATTTTTTACCGTGCTTAAACGGTGAGCCACCACCACTACGGTACGTCCTTTAAAAAACTGTTCAAGGTTTTCCATGATGATGCGTTCGTTGTTTGCGTCCAATGAGTTGGTGGCTTCATCAAAAAAGATGAATTCAGGTTGTTTATATACCGCCCGGGCAATCAGTATTCGTTGCCGTTGACCCTGGCTGATGCCACTGCCTTCCTGACCAATTTTGGTATTGTAACCCAATGGAAGCCCTTCGACAAATTCCCGTATGTTGGCAGTTTTTACGGCATTCAGCAACCGTGTCCTGTCAATATTTTCCTCTCCAGGTGCAATGTTTTCGGCTATGCTATCCGAAAAGATGTATCCATCCTGCATCACCGCTCCGCATTTATCGCGCCAGAAACTGCTGCTGAAATTTTTAAGTAACGTATCGCCTACACGTATTTCTCCCTTTACCGGTTCGTAAAAGCCAAGCATCAGTTTAACCAAGGTTGTTTTTCCGCTTCCGCTGGTTCCCACAATGGCTGTAATCTTTCCTTCAGGAACACGTAAATCAATATCATTTAATACCATTTCGCTGTGAGGTCCCTCGTACTGAAACGAAAGATTTTGAATATGGATGTCTTTTTTCTCGGGAAGCATGGTAATTCTCATATCGCCTGGCTTTTCTTCGTCTTCTTTATTGTGAATCTCACCCAGACGCTCCATGCTTATTTTGGCATCCTGTGCTGCCTGCATAAAAGTAATCATCTGGTCAATAGGGCTGTTTAACTGACCGATGATATATTGTACCGACATCATCATACCAAGCGTCATATCACCCTTAATTACCGCTGCTGCCGATAAAAAAGTAATCAGAATATTTTTTGTTTCGTTAAAAAATAAGCCGCCAGCCTGTTGATACTGGCTTAAAGCCAATCCCTTTACATTTACCTTAAACAACCTTGCCTGTATACGTTCCCATTTCCATCGTTTCTGGCGTTCGCAGTTGTTCAGCTTTATTTCCTGCATACCTGTTATCAATTGATAAAGGTTGCTCTGGTTATCTGCCATCTGGGCAAAACGTTTAAAATCGAGTTCCCGGCGTTTCTTCATGAAAATCCACACCCATAAAAAATAGATAACACTTCCCACCAGAAAAACCAAAAGAATTTTCAGGCTGTAGATGGCTAATACGATGCCGAAGATGACTAAATTAAACATCGAAAACAATATGCTTAACGAAGACCCGGTAAGGAAACTCTGGATACGCGAATGATCGCCTATGCGTTGCATTATGTCACCTATCTTTTTGGTGTCAAAAAAGCCGATGGGCAATTTCATTAATTTGATAAGGAAATCGGAGATGAGTGAAATATTGATGCGTGTACTGATGTGTAGCAATATCCAGTTGCGCAGAAATTCTACCGTAGTACGGCTTATAATTAAAACAAACTGTGCGATAAGTACAAGATAAACAAATCCTAAATTTTGATTACCTATACCTTTATCTACTACGCTTTGGGTAAGAAACGGAAGAATCAACTGTAGCAGGCTGCCCAGCAGCATACCAATTATCAGTTGAATAAATAAACTTTTATGGGGACGCAGATAATTGAGCAGAAAAGCAAAATGAGTTTTATCCGTCTTTTCACCTTCCTGGGTATAGAAGTCAGCGGTAGGTTCCAACAATAATGCTATCCCTTTTTCTTCGTCATCGCTTTTGGTGCTAAGCCAACCTTTAAGAAATTCCTCTTTAGTATATTTTATTAGCCCATGAGCAGGGTCTGCTACCAGCACATGCCCTTTTTTAATTTTATAAACTACAATAAAATGCCGTTGTTTCCAGTGTACGATGCAGGGAAGGATAGCTTCTTCCGTTAACTGTTCGTAGCTTATCTTTACGCCTAAGCTCTTAAATCCTATATTTTCGGCTGCCTCGCTAATGCCTAATAATGAAACGCCTTCCCGCGTAATAAAACTTTTCTCCCTTAGCCCTTGTAGGCTGTAACTTTTCCCATAATACTTCGCTATCATTCGCAGACAGGTCGGACCGCAGTCCATTGAATCAAGTTGTTTGAAAGAAGGAAAAGTCATGCATCAATGGTTTATAATTATGGAAGATTATGGTTTCAAATATAAACTAATTTCTTTTATTTTGTTTTTCTTTTGCTATTTCGGATTCATAATAATTTCGTAAAAAAGTATATACCACTAATTCGTGCAAACGCTGCTTGGATTTAAATAAACGGTTACATAACATGTGGATATAGCTTCCCATTAATTCATTCATTGGAACTAATAAACTGTTTGCATTTTTTAACTGAATAATTTCATCAGCCACATCTTTTATCGAATTCGATTTTTCTGTAATTAGTTCTATTAAAGGTAAAATTTCATTAGTTGCATCGTTTGAATAATCCATTGTTTTACAAATCAACTGACGTTCTTTACGGTATTTTTGTCCCAAATTTGCTTTAGATTCTTTATTCATATTAAATTCTTTATTAAAGCCTTCGGACAACATTTGCATCAGTTCTTTTTTATCTGCCATTTTATAATGAAAATCATTGAGCAGAGTATCAATAGCTCTTATCCCAAATAACCAGCGATAGGTTTCTCCTTCATCCCCTTCTATCATATCAAGCATGTTTATTATCATTTGGCTATCGTAAAAGAATAGCGTTTCGGCCGTATCCATAGTATTTATTCCATAGCGTTCCAATTCCCGCTGGTAAGTATCAGTCTGGACTTTCCATGTAAGATTCATTCTGATAAAATCCGAAGTGTAATGATGGAGTTTCTCAATGACATCAGAATAAAAATTTGTTTTAGTACTATGGAATCTTACACGAATATGTTGTTTGGGATCGGCATAACGAATAAAGAACCATTTATCAATTATCTTTCTTTTTAATAATTCTTCGGTCAATGGTTTAAGAATAGTAGTAAGAAAAATATCTGAGGTTTTAGGTCCCATGTAAAATTTAAAGTACAACCATTCGTCTCCTGTAATGTATGTTTGTTGAACATTGTTTTCTATAACGGATTGCTTGAAATTAGTTACTCGATGTTCCGGCTCTTTTGGTTGATTTACTTCCTTTACTTTATAAAAGGTTACAATAGCCTGGTTTGCGAAGCTGCCTTCTTCGCTTTTAACTATTGCGGTTTCAGCATCAAAAATAAATTCGGATAATTTAATTGAAGTTCGTTTTTTAATGGCATCAACCAATGTTTTTACGCAAAGAATATTCTCCAAGTCTATCACCAATTCATTATCACCATCCACGAGTGCTACATAACGGGGTATATTGAACTTTTTACGCCATTCTTTTATTTTGCTAGGTAAAGTATTTTCTTCACAATTGATTAATTGTTCAAAATCTTCTTTCCTCAAATTCCATTGTGCCAGGGATAGAATAACATTTTGATAACAAACGCGCGGCAGAAATGTAAATTCGTTTTGGAGTGCACCCCAGCTAAAGCCTACACCTCCTCTGACATTTTGTGTCTGCAAATCGCAAAGAAAATGATAAATAGGTAGAGAATTGAACGAATAATTATGTGCAGTAGATAAGCGGGGAATTACTTCCTTATTTAATCGTTTGGATCGCAGCAATATTTTGTTCCCACGTACAGAAATCATCAGATCGTTTAATGGTATCTGAAAATTCTTTTCCACATAAGATTTTGCCAGATATGGAATTTCATAATCACGTAATACCGGACGCAACAGAACATTTCCTGTACGTGATTCGGGAAGATGAATAATCTCGGCAAATATTACCTCCGGATTCAATAATTTTTCTTTTTCAGTAATTTCTTTTGTCATTTGATAAATGGCATTATCCGAATGACAAAAACGGCCTAAAAGATTTGCCGCACTTGATCCCCCAACAGACGATATGTAAATCTTGTCTTTATACAATTGTACCATGCTTGCGACAGTATCAGGTAAATCATCGATATCTGTTTTAAATGCTTCTAATTCTTTATCCGTAAAATTTATTTCATAAGCTCCCTGTTTGTAAGCTTTAAGATATTTTTTCAATAAAAAAGATTCTACAGCATTCCATTTAATTTCAATGTTTCCATTTTCAGGTTGGGGAGTAACCATATCATCCACTAAAGGTGTAATATCTCCCCATCCGGTGCCATTTTGTATGTATCCTATCCCTGTTTCTATATCTAATGCTTCCACTAAGGGAATTTCTTTGTCTTCATAGCGTTCGGAGAATGCTTCACGAAACTGACTAAGATTTGTCTTCGCTTGCTTTGGCGTAAATTTACTCATTACGGCAATAGCTTTACGTATATCATCGGCATAGGATTTGTCCAAATGATTTTCCAGGGCAGGTTTTACCATATCGGTCTGGAATAAGAGATTTAGTTCATAATCAGTGTCAAGCTCTTTCAGATTTTCAGCAATAGAAAGATAATTTGAAACAGCTATTCCCGGAGGATTGTTATCAATGTCCTCAATATTTTTTTTTGTTTTTATAAGATATCCTTTGATTTCATCAATGCCGTCAATTTTTTCAAGCGCTCTTATCATTTGTTCGAGGAACTCAGGTCCCGTTATAGCAGGTTCCAGTTCACTGACCAGAATTTGACTTGTGATCAGTTCATTGATAAATTCTTTTGCTTCTTCCTGACTGATTTCTTTATCAATAATTATACTTGCAAGTTTGTCAATGTATTCTCCTTTCTCTGCTTTCTGCAAAATACGTTGCAAATATTCTGAATTATCTACAGCTACCAGATGATGCACCCTGTTTTTGTTGATGTAGCGATATTCTACATAACGAAGTTGATCTCCATACTTATAAATACTACTGTTAGGGGAAAAAAGAAGTTTCTCTCTGATCAGAGGGTGGTTTGTAAGATTTTGTGCTAAAGCACAAAGATAATGCATGTCCAAACGAGTATGGCTCCTGTAGGATGATTGTGGACCAAGCAAAAACTTTTTTTGTATATCTTGTTTGTCTGTCCATTCTCCTGTTGTACAGCCGGCAAAAAGTCCAAAAGGAGTACAGCGCGTTGTCATCCGTAACAAGTAACGCATAAGAGAATATACAATGCGACGTTCTTCCTTTTTTTCTTTGATTTCGTTATTGATCCATTTAAGACATTCGTTGTGCAACACCGGCGAAGCAAGAAAAATAGCCTCGCCTATAACCGTATCTTGGAATAACGTTTTCAAACGCTCTTCCGTGAATGAAGAAACCTTTTGTAAAGGGAAAAGTGGAGAACGAAGTAAAAAATGATCAAAAGGCTGGTATTTATTTATTTTTAGTTCTTCTGTCATAGTCAGTCTTTATGATAGCAATAAGCATTCATCCCATTTGGGCTCTATATCCGAAACAGCAGAAATAAGAGCAAGTCCGATACCTGCTATACCCTCAAGCACACCATATTCTTTTGTTGGACCTCCATACTTTTCAGTGCGAAATGCTTTATAACCTGCTAAGCCATCGTTATATTTTGCTATCTTTAAGGTTACATCAAACCAATAACCGGACGAATCTTTAAATTGCTCTATTCCTGTATTTAAATACATACGATGATAGATATGTGCAATTCCTGTGGAACCATGACATAACCCAGCATCCAAAACGCCTTCTTTTTGAACATCTTTTCTGGTAGTTGAATGGAGTAATACTTCGAGTGCTATTTTTTCCCAATCATTATTTTGTAATGCTTTTGCAGCCTGGTATAATGCTACTGCAATTCCAAGATCTCCATAACACCAGGCTAACCGACTCCCGGATAACTCTTCATTATTGCATACCCAGGAAGGAAAATTTGAATGATAAGTATTCGTATCGAGCTTGTATTTTAATAAGAATTTTACAGCTCCTTCTATAAGGAATTTTGCCTTATCTTTATGAATGTTTTTTGAATAAGACTTGGCAAGAAAGGCAATGATACTTGCCATACCATGAGAAAGACTTAAATTAAATACTTTTTTAGGTTCTTCGTTTGCATCTAATACAATGGATTCCCATTTTATAGAACCATCCTTTTCTTTTATACTCAGTTTTTCTAATTCATCAATTAACTGAATTAAATATGTTTCTGATTCAGGATTGGACAAACGATTCAAAAAGTAAAGTCCATTACCAATGGCGCCATGAAGGAAATCATAATTATTATTTTTTATATCATACAACATTTTACCAAAAAGGTATTCATCTGATTCTTTCAATATTTCATTTGTATTACCATCCATAAAATTATTTTGTATCAAATGTTCAATAGTCCAACCAACACCACCCAATCCGGTACAAAATGTATGATAAATATTCTTTTTTGCTATTTTATCAAAGACATGCCCAATAATGTTTAAAGCAATATTGCAGGGTTCTTCCTGTTTTACATAATGTGAATAATAAAAATTAAACAACGAAATACCTGACATTCCATTTAATAAACCAATTTCTTTATTTTCATTTGTTAATTTATTAATAGTCTCATATATTTCGGAGATTTTTTGTAAATATTTTTCTTTATTACTAAATAATATTATCATAATTATTTATTATATTAAAAATACAGGATAGATTTAGCTATCCTGTATTTGTTAAATGTTTATTGTAATATATTTAAGAATGCATACGTTTTTTATATTTATACTTTTAATCGTTAGTTGGGCACACGGTGCATGTATTTTGATACATACATGTACCAACGTGACATGAATAAGTATGGCATGCTGGATCTGATCCTCCTTGTAATTTTACCATTCCTTCTTTGTTCAAATTAGCAATTGTTTCTTTATTTAATTGTAATTTCTTAGTTAATTTTACTTTTTTCATTTTTATAAGATTTAAATTGTTTTTTTAATAAAAATTATACTCAAAAGAATCACCGGAAAAATTCTGATATTTATGAGTTAGAAAGTAAATCCAAATAAATAAAAATTAAAATATTCCTTCATTAAGCTTTACCTTTTACTTCCGGATTTTATTTATCTTTGCAGGCCTTCTTCGGTTTTGGGTTAACTTATTCATTTGCGTGTTAAAGTATGCTCCCGAAGGAGGTTTTTAATACTAAGAGGAGGGAGCCCAACCCTCATTTTGCAAGTTTTTTCTCTTATTATTAACGCCTCAAATGTAATGGGTCTGAAAACAACAGGCAACAAAAATTATATAAACGTAGCAAAATATTTAGTTAACGTTATAATTATCGGAAAACCAGATGCAATTATTTTGAACGAAATGTTAATATTTCTCTAGTGTTTTTAGCGTCTTTTTTATTAGATGCGGATTTTTTTAAGGGTGGCAAGTGACAAAGGCCGAGTGCCAATTAAGCTTTATTTTGAACCTTAACAGATATACTTCTTATTAATTAGCTGTTCAATCCCAGTTAAACTGCAATTATTTTTAATTTTTCTTCGTCAATCGGTATTCTGTAATTTATTTTTATAAACAAATGATATTCTTTTGTCTTTTTAAAAAGGTACACAGTAAATGTGTCTTTCTTATGGCAACCGGAAGCTCCGTCTGATTGTGAAGAATGATTTTATTTTCATTATGATTAATGAAATGATGAATATAATTTGTGTTGACAAGGTAGGATTTATGTATCCTGAAAAAACAAGGATTCTTTTTCAGATGAGCATCTATATGTTTTAATGATTTGGTTTTTAATATTGTTTTTCCATTTGATAAAAAGATCCGGGTATAACTTCCCTCTGCTTTACAATACATAATTTGATCAATAAATTCGAGTAATATTCCTTTTTCGTCGTTTATAAATATCTTAGTAATAGTTTTAATTATGTCATTACTAATGTTCTGTACGGTTTTCATTTGGCTATATTTTTTTTTATTGATCTGAATTTCCTTATAGAATCTGTTTTTTATCCGCGCCTTTCCGTGTTTATCAGCGTCTGCAATTATTTCCGGGAACAAATGAATAAAATTTGTTTTAACTTTTTTTTGAGAATAAATAAGTGCAGGCATTTTCCGGATATTCGTAGGGGTTTATCGAGTATTCGTAAGAAAAGTGGAGATTCCTTTATTTTATTTAAAAATCAAAAAATGTATGTTGCGGCAGGTACATCAGAAACTATATAATGGCGCCCTTTAAATGCGGAATGCTTTTTTAGTCCTCTTCACTTTTTGATTTGAAGAAGATTTATTTTATTATAAATCTGACATAATAGAATTTGATGAGGAATGAAATTGATTTAAAATATTCTAAAATCAATTTGGAATACTCCAAAATTCATTTTAGTTGCTCCCCAAATCATTATAAATAACATAAAATCAATTGTAAATATCCTTAAACCAATTGCAAATGTTCTTAACCAATTGTAAATATTCTTAAACCAATTGTAAATATTCAAAAACCGATTGTAAATATTCAAAAACCAATTGTAAATATTTTAAAACCAATTGTAAATGTTCAAAAACTAATTGTAAATGATCTAAAACCGATTGTAACTATCCCAAAACCGATTTAAAATATCTCAGGATTCATTTTATATGCACTGAAATTGATTGAAAATGGTCTGAAACCAATTTTATATGCACCAGAATTGATTGAAAATGTTCCGAAATCGATTTGAAATGCACTGAAATCAATTTAAAACTGACTAAACGTCATTTGAAATGTCCTGAAATCAATTTAAAATGTCCTGAAATCGATTTGAAATGTCCTGAAATTGATTTGAAATGTTCCGAAATTGATTTGAAATGTATTGAAATTGTTTATACTATGCTTTTTTATAATCTTCCATGCTCAGGAAGTATTTGCAGAAGGCTGTTTCCTCCTGTTTGTGGTTTGAGCATACGATGATGAGCCGGTCGTCCGAATAGTCGTTGATTAAATTGTGATACCAGTCCGTTCCCTGCCGGTCGAGGTTGGTGCAGGGCTCGTCCAATAGCAGGAGAGGGGTATCGCTCAGGATAGCGAGCGCCAGCTTTACCCTTTGTTTCATTCCCGAGGAATAATATTGCAGTTGCCTGGATTCTGATTTGGGGAAGGCAAGCATTTCACAGATTTGATCCGGAGTAAATTGCTTTACGAAAGGTTTAAATTTCTGATGAAAATGCAGCATTTCGGGTAGGGTGAATTCTTCGATAAGCTGTTGGTAAGGCGTAGCAAGGGTGAGATAGCGGAAAATATTGTCGGGAGCAATTATTTTATCGCCATACTCGTAATTAATTTGGCCTTCACTGGGAGTAATATTACCGGCAATGAGCTGAAGCAGGGTTGATTTCCCCGAACCGTTAGCTCCCACGACTGCATAGTAGTTGTTACTGTTAAATTCAAAGTCAAGGTTCCTGAAAATCCAATCGGAATTAAAACGTTTACCGGTTTTTGTGAGTGTAATTTTCATACCTTAGGTATTAAAAAAGCCACGATTATTCCGTGGCTTATTCAATCAAATATTATTGTTTATGGCTGTTGTCCGCGGGTATATCCTTTCATCACTCCGCGGCTTGAATTGCCAATAAACGAAAGTATCTCGTCGCGTTCGGGCGTTGCCGGCATTTCGCGTTCTATGATATCGCAAGCCTGAGTTACATTTAATCCCTTTGCGTAAATATAACGGTACAAATCCTGAATTTCATTGATCTTTTCGCTTGTAAAACCTCTTCTCCGTAAACCAATAGAATTGATACCAACATAAGCTAAGGGCTCGCGGGCAGCCTTGGTGTAGGGAGGAACATCCTTACGAACCAACGAGCCTCCGGAGATCATGGTATGAGCACCTATGGTAACAAACTGCTGAACTGCCGTCATGCCTCCAATGATAGCCCAGTCTTCAATTTTTATATGCCCGGCAAGGTTAGTGGTATTGCCGAGGATGCAATTATTACCTACGATGCAATCGTGGGCAACATGCACATACGCCATCAAAAGGCAGTTATCACCTACCACCGTTTCCCAATTGGCTTTTGTCCCGCGGTTAACGGTAACAAATTCCCTGATGGTAGTATTGTTTCCTATTCTTACGATGGTATCTTCGTTGTCGTATTTCAGATCTTGGGGAATAGCGGCAATGACGGCTCCGGGAAATATCTTGCAATATTTTCCAATACGCGCGCCTTCCATAATAGTAACATTGGAACCTATCCAGGTTCCGTCTCCTATTTCGACATTGCGTTCAATATTAACAAAGGGCTCGATAACTACATTTTTAGCTAATTTAGCTTGGGGGTGGACGTAGGCTAAAGGTTGATTCATGGGGCTATGTTATTTTTTTTTAACAATCTGTGCGAGCATTTCGGCTTCCATTACAATTTTACTTCCCACATAAGCTGTGCCTCTCATGTGTCCTATTCCCCGGCGGATAGGCGAAACAAGATTTAAGTCAAACACCAGCGTATCGCCGGGTACCACGCGTTGGCGGAAGCGAACATTATCTATCTTCAGGAAGTAGGTAACATAATTTTCGGGATCGGGAACGGAACTCAGCACGAGTATGCCTCCTGCCTGAGCCATAGCTTCAATCTGAAGTACACCAGGCATCACGGGTTCGTCGGGGAAATGTCCCATAAAAAAGCCTTCGTTCATGGTAACATTTTTTACGCCTATCACGTGATGGTCGTCCATTTCCATTATTTTATCAATAAGCAGGAAGGGCGGGCGATGAGGAAGAATATTTTTGATAGCGTTAATATCGTAAAGTGGCGCTTTTGTCAGATCGTATTTATGAACTTTGCGCGTTTTTTTAGTTTCGCGTATCTGTTGTTTGATAAGCTTTGCAAACTGAACGTTGGAATGATGTCCCGGACGATTGGCAATAATATGTCCTTTGATGGGCATTCCTACCAAAGCAAGGTCGCCAAGAACATCGAGCAGTTTATGGCGTGCAGGTTCGTTGTTGAAGAGTAGTTTAACATTATTCAGGATGCCTTCCTTCAAAACTTCCACGTTGGGTTTATTGAAAAATTTTGCCAGCCGGTCCAGTTCGTCTTTTTCCATCAAACGGTTAACAAAGACAATGGCATTATTGAGGTCGCCGCCTTTGATCAGGTTGTTTTGGATAAGATATTCCAGTTCGTGCAGAAAAACGAACGTACGGCATGGAGCGATTTTGTCTTTAAAATCATCAATATTCAGGAGCGTGGCATTTTGAGTATCCAATACATTGGAACCATAATCTATCATCACCGAAAGACGGTAATCCATGCTTGGGATGGCAATCATTTCCACTCTTTTTTCGGAGTCGGAATAGGTGATGTTGGAAGTAATTTCAAAATATTCGCGGTCGGCATTTTGTTCAACGATGCCTGCTTCAAGTAGTGCTTCCACATAAAATTTTGAACTGCCATCGAGGATGGGAGTTTCTTCACAATCGAGTTCAATCAGGCAGTTGTCAATTTCCAAACCGGCCAGGGCAGCCAATGAATGTTCTACGGTGAGTATCTGAACGCCGTTGTGTTCTAAGGTAGTGCCACGGGCTGTTTCTACAACATAATCAACATTGGCATCAATAACGGGTTGCCCTTCAAGGTCAACGCGTTTAAATTTATATCCATAATTTTCAGGAGCAGGATTATAAGTCAACGTAACCTCTTTCCCGGTATGTAACCCTGCACCTTTTACGGTTACGGGTTTTTGAATTGTTCTTTGTTTATCAGTCATTCCAGTAAAATCAAATATTGTTTGCAAAAGTAAACTTCTTCTTTGTTATCTGTTTATTTTTGCTCATTTATTTTTTTAAGTTGTTTTTCCAATTCATTGATGCGCTCAACCAATTTTGGAAGATTCTTATAATAAACGATGGAGCGTTTAGCAATACTTACGTCCAGTGCAGGAGATCCTAACACCACATCGCTTTCTTTAATATTGCTTCCGATACCCGATTGTGCACCTATCTGTACTTTATCACCGATGGTAATATGTCCGACAATTCCCACCTGTCCGCCGATCATGCAGTTTTTTCCGATTTTTGTCGATCCTGAAACGCCGGTTTGTGCGGCAATAACCGTGTTTTCCCCGATTTCGACATTGTGAGCTACCTGGATAAGATTATCCAGTTTTACCCCACGCCTGATGATGGTTGATCCCAAGGTTGCCCTGTCTATGGTTGTGTTTGCTCCGATTTCAACATTATCTTCGATAATAACATTACCTATCTGTGGTACCTTTTGATAATTATTGTCTTCCTGAGGAGCAAAACCAAAGCCATCAGCGCCGATGACGACTCCTGCATGCAACGTACAATTATTCCCGATTACGTTATCCGAATAAATTTTAACTCCGGCAAACAAGGTTGTATGGGTTCCAATTTTTACATTTTCGCCGATATAAACCTGGGGATAAACTTTGGCATTATCATTTATCACAGCGTTTTCGCTGATTACGGCAAATTCACCGATATAAACGTTTTTACCGACTTTTGCCGAAGGAGCAATGAAAGCTTTTTCAGAAATACCGGTTTTATTACGGTTGATCTGATCGTATATTTCCAACAGCTTAGCGAAAGAAGTGTAAGCGTTTTCAACTTTTACCAGGGTACATTTCAGCGGTTTTTCGGGAATAAAAGTCTTATCAACAATAACTACCGACGCTTCGGTAGTGTATATGTACGGCGTATATTTTGGATTGGCCAGAAAGCTAAGACTGGATGGTTCTCCATGTTCGATTTTTGATAATTTAGTTACGGTTTCTTCGGGATTACCATCAACCACACCTTCCAGCATGTCTGCTATCTCTTTGGCTTTGAATTTCATCTGCTAAATTATTTTTTATTAAAAAAACGTTGCAATTTACCAAAAAATACAATCATTAATAATAATAATTGAGCTAATGGTTATTCTGAAATTTAAACCGTTGCTAACAACTCATTTCACCGGCATTTTTCATGGCTGATAAAAGGCTGTAGGCTCCTTTGGTTACTATTTTGACCATTTTTTTATCAATGTGTTCCGGCAAAACAACTTCGGTATATCCGTTATTACTAACTCCTGTTTTTACTTCCACCTGTTCAAAATCGTTAACCACTTTCTGACCTTCGTTCCGTTTGCCTTTGTAGATGAAAATATATTTTTTATCATCAAAACTTACAATCGCATCATTTGGCAGGGCGTCGGTCTGATTATTTTCAGTTTGAATAAAAGCATTAACAAACATGCCCGCAACCAGTCCGCTGGTTTTTGAATTTATTTTTGCATAAACTTTTACCGTTTTGTCTTCGTTGATGGCTTTGCCTATCTGAAAAACCGTTGCCGTTTGTGTTATTTCCGGATTGTTAGAAAGAACAAAATCGAGTTTTTGTCCGTTGGACACCTTTGTAATATCTTTCTCAAAAAGTGTCAATTCCAAAGTGGCATCCTGATTATTAATTATCTCAAATAAAACATCGGTGGGGTTGATGTATTTTCCGATTGCCGCATGGGTGGTTTTTAAAAAGCCACTGATGGGCGATATAATTTCTATTTCGCGGGTTATTTTATCTTCTCTCAATTTATGAGTATTGATGCCGATCATGGCCAGCTTTTGTTCCAGAGCTGCAATTTTAACCTTCAGATTTTTATATTCTGCAAGCGATTGTTGATACGACTTGGCTGAACTTACGTTTTCCTTGTAAAGTTCTTTCTGTCGTTTGAAATCGGAATCAAGGTATTCCAATTGATTTTTGCTTTCGAGATACGTTTGCTGGAGGTCAATAAATTCCGCATTTTCAATGGTTGCCAGGATTTGTCCTTTTCTTACAGGGCTGCCTTCAACGAGGGTGCTTTTTTTAACATAACCGCCCATGCTGGCACAAACGGAGACCATATTTTGCGGCGGAAATGTTATGACGCCGCTGACTTTAATGGTATTGCTGAGCACTCTTTCTTCGAGAGCACCGAGAGTTATACCTGCAATTTTGTATTGATCGTTGTTTAATTCCACGGTATTCGCGGGAAGCACTTCGTGCTGGTCATCTTCTTTTGCTGTTTTGCTTTTGCAGGAAAAAAGGATGGTTATGGTTAGTAGAGCGATAATTTTAATTGTTTTCATTTTTCTGTATTTTTATTTTGTACCGATAAGATATTCTATTGAGATAATTGCCTGATTATAACCATTCAGATTTTCAAGATAATCGGATTCTATTTCGAGCGCTTTTTCAATGTTCTGAATATATTCCACATAATTGATGCTGCCGCCGAAATAACTTTTGCCCGCCTGTTTGATGATAAGTTCCGATTGCGGAAGGGCTGTTTTTTCATAAAAATCGAGCGATGTTTTGTATTTCTGATATTCTTCGTACAGTTCAGCCAAATGGTTGTTCATTTCGTTCTGCGAATATTCCAGGTTGTTTTTGGCAATGTTTTCATTAATCTTTGCCGCCTGTATTTTTGCCGCCTGAGGACTAAACCATAGCGGAATTCTTATTCCTGCCTGCAATCCGGTAAACCTGTCGTTGGATGAATAATAATGCGATTCACCATTTGCTTCCTGATAACCAATGATAGACTGGCTGAAATAGCCTACGTTGAAATCTGGATAAAGTTTTGCGCGTTCCACACCGGTTTCTCTGCGGCTGATTTCAATCTGCTGACGTAACAATGCTAACGAAGGATTTTCTGCCAAAGCAGAACTATCGGAAGGTAAAATTAAACTCAGTTTTACCGGCGATGATTCAGCGATTGCAATATCTTCTTTTTCATTTAGCATGGTTTGCAGCCGTTTGCCAAAAATGGTTATATCCGAAAGGATTTGAGACTTTCGTGTCTTCAGCTCCATCAACTGGGTTTCGGCAGACGTTTTTTCAAGCAGAGGACTTTCGCCTTTTTCAACTCTTAGGGAAGCTGCCTTATAAAACCCGGTATAAAGGCTATCCTGATGGTCGAGTTGTTTTAACCTGACATTAAGATAAACTAATTGGTAATATGTGGCTTTTATGTTGCATTGTATTTCCTTTTTAGTGGCCGCAAGTTCTGTTTCCGAAAAGTTAACATTGGCTTTTGCCAGTCGTGTTTGATTGATGTACAATCCCGGAAACGAAAAATCCTGCGAAATGCTGATGTTGTTATCTTTCTTCAACGAGTTGCTTTGACCGTAAACCAGGTCAATATTCGTTTTTCCGATATCCCAGGCTGTATTCACAAGTTTCTTCTGCAAATCCACATGCATGGTTGCCGATTTGATATTGCCGTTGTTTTGTAATGCCTGGTTTATTGCCTGTTCCAGTGTAATGGTTTTTATCGTTTTTTGCTGAGCCATCACTCCTTGCGAAAATGTTAGGGATGATCCTATCACCAGAATAGCAATAAGGCTTTTTGAAGTTATGCCTGAATTGATTTTCTTTTTATTGGAAAACAGGATGTAAAGCACCGGAAGTACGATAAGTGTAAGCAAAGTAGCCGAAATTAAACCGCCGATAACAACGGTGGCCAATGGTTTTTGCACTTCAGCGCCAGCCGAAGTGGACAATGCCATGGGTAAAAATCCCAATGAAGCCACCGAAGCGGTAATGATTACCGGACGTAGCCGTGTTTTCATTCCCTTGCGAACCCTTTCATAAATATCGGTAATACCACGCTCGTGTTCCAGACGGTTAAATTCAGCGATTAACACGATACCATTAAGTACCGCTACACCAAACAGAGCAATGAATCCTACTCCTGCCGAGATGCTGAAGTTCATATTGCGTAGATACAACGCCGCTATTCCGCCTATGGCCGAAAGCGGCACGGCAGAATAGATCAAAAGGGTTTGTTTTATGGAGTGGAAAGTGAAAAACAGTAAAACGAATATCAGCAACAAGGCTACAGGAACGGCGATGGCTAATCGTTGTTTGGCTGCTTCCAGGTTTTCGAACTGGCCTCCGAAGGTAACATAATAGCCTGCGGGTAGTTTCAGTTGTTTATCAATCTTTGCCTGTACTTCATTGATAATTGTCTGCACATCCCGGTTGCGCACATTAAATCCGACGTTGATTCGTCTCCGTGTGCTTTCGCGCGAAACCTGTGCCGTACCATTTTTGATTTCTACCGAAGCAATCTGGTCCAATGGTATCTGGTTGCCATTAGGCAACGGAATGTACATACTTTTAATGTATTCAATATCATTCCTGAAATCTTTATCGAAACGGACCACCAGGTCGAAACGTTTTTCTTCATCATAAACTACACCGGCGGAATTTCCTGCGAAAGCAGTCTTGAGCAAATCGTTCACATCGGCGATGTTTATTCCGTATTGTGCCATCTTTTCGCGGTTATAAATCACCTGCACCTGCCCCGATCCGGTAACTTTTTCCACATTGATATCCACTATGCCGGGAATGGTTTTAATGATATTTTCAACCTGTGAGGCTTTTGTAGCAAGTGTTTCCAGATTATCGCCAAATATTTTTATGGCCACGTCCTGTTTGGTACCGGTCATCAGTTCATTGAACCGCATCTGGATAGGTTGCTGAAATTCAAAAACCACTCCGGGAAGAACCGCAAGGGCTTTCTCCATCTTTTCCATCATTTCTTCGCGTGTTGAAGCGCTGGTCCATTCGCTTTTATCTTTCATCACAATGATATAATCGCCGGTTTCCATAGGGGTAGGGTCAGTAGGTATTTCGGCAGCGCCTATTTTACAGATGGCATGTTTTACTTCCGGAAACTGAGACATCAGTATTTTATTCGCTTTTTCAACGGTTTCGGTGGTATGTTCAAGCGAACCGCCCTGAAGTGTAATCACTGACGAGGCCAGGTCGCCTTCTTCAAGATTAGGAAGAAATTCACCTCCGAGTGAATTATATAACAATATACTTAGTACAAACAATACTACCGAAACGATGACGACCGTAATTTTTCGCTTTAGCGCAAGGTTTAACAAAGGTTCAAAAGCCCGGTGTAAACCAGCCATTATTTTATCGGAAATATTCGGTTTCCGTTGTGTCGACGGACTTAAGAATAATGCTGATGCTACCGGCACATAAGTTAACGAAAGTATCAATGCTCCGATGATGGCAAAGCTTACCGTTTCGGCCATCGGGCGGAACATTTTTCCTTCTGTTCCAACCAAAGCGAGTATCGGCAGGTATACGATAAGGATAATGATTTGTCCGAAAGTCGCCGAATTCATCATGCGTTTTGATGAATGATATACTTCTTCGTCCATCTGATTTTTGGAAAGTTTTGTTATGCCCGATGCGGCTAATTTCCCCTGCGTAATGCGGTGAACCACACTTTCGACGATGATCACCGCTCCATCAACAATCAACCCGAAATCGAGGGCACCAAGGCTCATCAGATTGCCTGATACTCCAAAAAGATTCATCATTGAAACGGCAAAAAGCATGGCTAACGGAATAACCGATGCCACGACGAGTCCTGCCCGTAGGCTTCCCAACAATAAAACCAAAACAAAAATAACGATCAGTCCTCCTTCGATCAGGTTTCTGGAAACGGTTCCTATGGCGCGGCCAACCAAGTCGGTGCGATCGAGATATGGTACTATTTCTATACCTTCGGGTAATGATTTCTGAACCGTTTCTATCCTTTTTTTAACATTGGCAATCACCTGCGAACCATTTTCGCCTTTAAGCATCATCACTACGCCGCCTACGGCTTCGCCGATGGTATCCACCACAAACGTACCATAACGTGGTGCACTTCCGAATTGCACCTTAGCCACATCGCGTATCAGCACAGGCAAACCATTGCTTGTTGTTTTCACCGGTATTTGTTCTATATCGCTCAATGAACTGACCAATCCGATGCCACGGATAAAAAAGGCTGTAGGATTCTTTTCAATATAAGCGCTGCCAGTGTTTTGATTGTTTTTGCCAAGGGCATTAAAGATATCTGTCAGGCTGATGTTCATGCTGTGCAGACGTTCGGGATTTACGGCTATCTCATATTGTTTCAGCATTCCGCCATAGCTGTTTACGTCGGCTACTCCGGGAGTTCCCAGCAGTTCGCGGCGAACGATCCAGTCCTGTGTCGTGCGCAAATCCATGATGGAATAATGATATCCGGGTTTTACGCGAAGGAAATACTGGTAAATTTCACCCAGTCCGGTGGATACCGGAGCCAGCTCAGGTGTGGTGAGTCCTTCCGGAATCTGACTTTCGGCTTCACTCAACCGCTCGCCGATGAGTTGCCGGGCTTTATAAATGTCTACATGATCTTTAAACACGACGGTTACCACCGACAAGCCCAATCTTGAAATGGAACGAAGTTCGATGATATCGGGGATATTTACCACGGATATTTCGATGGGCGCCGTGATAAATTGTTCCACCTCGTTGGCTGCCAGTGTGGGGGCAACTGAAATAATCTGCACCTGGTTGTTGGTGATATCGGGTACGGCATCCACCGGCAAGCGGGTAAGTGAATATATTCCCCAGCCAACCAGAAACAGCATCATTAATCCGATGATTAATTTATTATTTATGGAAAAGCGGATTATTTTATCTATCATAATTATTGATTTTAGCGCCGGATATGGTGAATCCGCGCCGGATGATTAATTAAATCAAGCCCAAACCATAAGGTTACGGTTATACCGTAAACGAAGGGCTAAAAAAACTTTTTGGAAAAGGGATAATTATTAACAGGCCAACTTAGGCGGTTGCCAGATAGGCGTTACTACTTCGGCCAGGTGTACTTCTTTAATCCGGTATACCAGTATTTGAAGGGTAGTATATATGCCATCTAATGTCAGCTTAGTTCCCGTAAGGGTATTCACCTGACAACAGTTGCACACGCAAAACGGAGAACAGTGATGACAACATTGATCATGCTGGGCGCTGTTTGCACTTTGCTCTGTATGAAATGTTTTATCGGAATGCTCGCCATTATCCCTGCATGGAAATCCGCAGAGAACGATAACGTACATCGATAATATGAAGCAAAACAATTTCATTGTGGCAAAAGTAACTTTTTTTTAAAATATACAGTTAAAATTTTTATCTGTCTTTTGTTTTACCTGTTTGATCTGAAAAAAAATAAAAAAGCCTGCGGTGATATTGGCAGGCTTTGGGTTTTTATTAATCAACAAAAGAAATTACTTCAGTCTTTTAGTATTTTTTACGGAAAGGTTTCTTGCGGTCTTTTTGCCATTTGTTGTCGTCGCCAAACGATTTCTTTCCGGCAAAACCTTCTTTTTTTCCATAGCCACCCGATTTGCGTTCGCCTCTGTCGGAGCCGCGTTTTTTATCACTCTGGCGGTATTCGGAACCGGAGTTGCTACGCGATCCTTTGTCCTGGTAGCGACTTCCTCTGGAAGGCTTTTCGTACGATTCGGCCATAGGTTCGGCAACTTCAACTTTAATCTCGCGGTCGTTGTAAGTCTGGTTTTTCATTGACGAAAGAACGAGCGGAAGATATTCGTTTTCCACTTCAAAGAAGGAGAAACTGTTTTTGATATCAATTTTACCAAGGCGTACTTCGCGGGTATGGGTAACATCGTTAATCAGTCCGATGATGTTTTGCGGACCGATGCCATCCATACGTCCGAGGCTGATGAATAAACGTGCATAGCTTTTGGATGAAGAGGAACGTTTGCCGCTACCGCGAGGTTCTTCCCTGCTTTCATCAATATTGAGGTCGGGAGCATTACGGTAGTAATCGAGAAAACGGTTGAATTCCATGGATACAAAACGTTTGATAAGATCTTCGCGTTCGAGCCATTCCAGTTTTTTAAGGATAGCTGGCATAAAGGAATTAATTTCTTTATCGTTAACATCCACTTTTTCCATACGGTCGATCATGTGGAAGAGTTGTTTTTCGCATACTTCTTTTCCACTTGGAATTTTCGACTGGCGGAAGGTTTTACCTATCTGTTTCTCTATTTGCTTGATGATATGTTTTTCCTTCAGATTGATAATGGCGATGGAAATGCCCTGTTTTCCTGCTCTGCCGGTACGTCCGCTACGGTGGATATACTGTTCGTTTTCATCCGGAAGATTATAGTTGATGATATGGGTAAGATCGTCCACATCGATGCCACGGGCAGCAACATCGGTAGCTACGAGCATCTGAAGGTTGCGTTCGCGGAATTTCTGCATCACACTGTCGCGTTGTGCCTGCGATAAATCGCCATGCAGCGAGTCGGCGCTGTAACCATCCTTGATTAACTTGTCGGCCACTTCCTGTGTTTCCATACGTGTACGGCAAAAGATAATGGCGTAGATGTCAGGATTAACATCGGCTATACGTTTAAGGGCAAGGTAACGGTCCTTGGCATGAACCACATAATAGTAATGGTTCACATTTTCGGCTCCCGAATTACGCGTGCCTATGGTTATTTCCACAGGGTCGTGCATATATCCGCGGGCAATGCGTTCCACTTCGCGTGGCATGGTTGCCGAGAACAACAACGTCTGTTTGTCTTCGGGTGTTTGCGAAAGTATCGAATTGAGGTCTTCCTGAAAACCCATGTTCAGCATCTCGTCGGCTTCGTCGAGCACTAAAGATTGAATGGATGATACATCAACGGCACGGCGTTTCGACAAGTCGAGCATACGCCCGGGAGTAGCTACAATAATCTGTACGCCTTTTTTAATCTGGCGTACCTGGGTGTCAATGTTTGCACCGCCATATACGGCAACAACGGATAAACCTTCGATGTATTTTCCAAAGTTTTTGAGGTCGTTCGTGATTTGCATGCAAAGTTCACGGGTAGGGCAGAGGATTAATGCCTGAGGTTTGTCGGACTTCGTGTTAATGTTTTGGATAAGGGGTATTCCGTAAGCGGCGGTTTTGCCTGTGCCTGTTTGTGCCAGGGCTACCAAATCGCTTTTATCGCTTAATAATACGGGGATTACTTCTTCCTGCACAGGCATAGGAGCATCGAAGCCCAAAGCGGTAAGGGCTTTTAAAATTCTTGGATCAATACCCAAGTCGGTAAATGAGGTCATTAGGAAATATTTAATTGAGCGGCAAAGATACGCAATTTCTTATTACCACGAACTATTTTATTTCTGATATGCTGGACTTTATTTATTTAGGAGAGCGCAAAGCAGGTTTTGTTCCTACTTATTTTCAAAAACCAATTGACCATTACAATGCACACTCCGCAATGTGGAACCGGTTCCTCCTGTTGAAATGATATCAATTCCATCATCTGTACAGTCAAAACCTTCAAAATTTGTATTCAACAATCCCAATAGCGAACCAATTCCTTCTATCCAGGTTCTTGTAGAAGAGGGGGGAAAACATTTGTAGTTTAATACTATCTTTTTTCTATTGCTGTTGTTTACTACGATGTTTTCAACAGAAGCAACGGTAAGCTTTTGTTCGAAATAACCATTTTTTATGGTAACGGTATCGCCCTGCTGCACGCCAAAGTCATAGATAAGATACTCTGTTGCATCGTAAACGTCGAGCTGATAAACTTTACCGTCGCTGGTTTCACGCAGGTATGCGACTACAGTTTCTGTATTGTCGCCTGCCGTAATATTTTTACTCATCACCGATTGATAAACTTTGGAACCAAATACGGAATCTTTACCGATACGGTATTCAAATATTACGGGACGATATGCATCTTTATTAAAACGTTTTTCAATGGTCCATCGTAAATTGGTATTAATAATCGGAGTATAGGCGTTTGAAACCTGTTTGTCGTTACTTTTTGTGCAGGCCATTGTACATATCAGAAGGCAAATAGAAGCGAATGCTGTAAATTTTAATTTCATCGTTATACTCCTTATCAAGTTGATTTTGATTAAAATAAATCTGTTTACTGCTCACCGGTTATGAAACTAAAAATCGTTTTATACGGCGTTATCCGACAACAAAAGAAAATCTAATGCAAATCTATAAATAAAATCTGATATACCTTTCCTATCAGGATAAATATTTTTTAAAAATAGTTTAAGCCACTGCACTGTTTCCTTTATGGTTAATTTTTAAAGTGCCGGATCACAAAGCTGCACAATGTTCTGCACAAAGTTGCACAATGAGAAAAAAGGAAAAAAATTTCCTTTAGTCGATCACCGGGGTGGAATCCTAAAACATATTCAACTTTTTTCAGCAACATTGGGATAAAAACCAATAGCATTTATCTTTTACACAAAAAAACCCCACTCTGCTCCTTCCACCCGCTATGGAAGGAGCAATTTGAAAGGAGGTACTAGTTGAGATAGAGTAGAGTGAGGTTTAGGCTGTGAGGTTTATTTCGATGGTGGTTTCTTTATTGTTTTCCACATTAACAGATATTTCGCTGGCAGAGTACCCGGCAAGCGAGGTACACAGTATATAATCGCCCGATGCTATTTCGTCGATGAGAAATTCTCCCTTGGAATCGCTCATGTCGTTGTAGTCGGTATCTTTTATCAGTAATTCGGCTCCCTGTAAGGGTTTCAGCGTAAGGCTGTCCTTTACTATGCCCCTGACGATTCCGTAGCCTTTGCCGCTTTCGGTTGTTGACTTTTCGATGAGGATGTAATGCTGATACTTCACCGGGTCGTCGGCATAGGCCATTTTACCCACGTTGCAGGCTATGGTCATATAAGTCCATACTAAGTTGTAGGCTTTGATGCGGTTTTGGGTATATTGTATGCGTTTTGACTTAAATTTTTCGTATTCGGTATGCGATAGCTCCAGGGCGGCTTTCAGTTGTTTTATCTCATCCATATACAATTGCGCATAGCCTTTGGCAATAAGTTCGGCTTTGTGTTCTTCGGCGGTCATTATAAATTGATTGAGCAATGCCACCATCAGTTCCGGGCTACGATGCGATTTGGTATAAATATCATACCCAAATTCACCTATTTTTTCGGGATGGTTAGTAAAAGTCTTTTCAACAAAATATTTGGCAAACTGAAACTTTTCGCAGCTTAATTTTAAATTGCTGTCCTGTTCCAGTTTTTTCTCCGCTTTCCATTTTTTAACTAAGTTATCCGAAGGCAGGGCATCGGCGTTGGTTACGGCTGTCAAAAAGGAGTCGAGCCACGACGGGTTCAGGTCGGGATCAATCTTGGTTAGCTCCGGAAGTTCTTCGTTAAGGTACGAAATAAGCAAATGGGCGTTTGCCGACACTATGGGCATGGGGTAGGGGAACGTTTTTTTGATTAATTCTTCCATAAGAAATTGTATTTTAAGTGTCTTACTATTGTTATTTACATAACGCGCCAAATTTACAGAAAAAATTATTTATAATGCAAATATTTTTTAAAAAAAATAAAAAAATATTTTATCTGCGCTGATTATTGTTTATTTAATTCACGTAATCAATAGTTTATCTCTGTTTTGTAAAACAATTATTATCGGAAATAATTGCTTTACGACGGCTAAGCGATATTGCAGTTGAAAAATACAATGTTTTATCCTTCCCGGGAATGCTTTTACGGCAATTTGATGTTCTATTATTTTATGTTAAAATAAAGGACAGCGTATTATAAACGGGAGACACGTTACAATAAAACGAAGACATGTTACCGTAAAACAAAGACACGTTACCGTAAAACGAAGACACATTACCGTAAAACGAAGACAAGTTAACGTAAAAAGAAAAACAAGTTACCATAAAACAAAGACACGTCATAATAAAAGGGAAACACAATAGAATAAAACGATGACAGGATTCGGTAATGGGAAGACGTGTTACGGTAAAGGATAGAATTACAGTAATTTATTTCCTAACGGATAAAAAGTGTATTGAAACCCCCAGGGTTTGCCAAACCCTGGGGGGGGTCTAAGGGGTTTTGATAAAATAAAAAGTTAGTTGGATGATTAAAATTTCTTTTACATTTGTATTTAAAAATAGAAAAGAAACTAATTTCGAAATAAGTGACATAATGGGGGTTATATATCCATTGGTGTTCATTTAAAAAAATCGCTACTTAGGAATAATTATGATATAGTGATTATTAGTTAAATTTGAAGGTTATATAAAAAACGAAAGTCATGCTTGATAACAAATTGAGATTAACGAATATAAATTTAAAAGGATATAAGTCAATTAGCGGCAATGGACAAGATATTCCTATTGGAGAAATAACTATTCTTCTTGGAGCAAATGGTGCTGGAAAAAGTAATTTAGTGTCTTTTTTTCAAATGCTTAATTTTATGACTACCGGTGCATTGCAAACATATATCGGGATAAGTGGTTATGCCAATTCACTACTTTACTATGGTTCAAAAAAAACCGCTCGGTTAGAATCTGAAATAACTTTTTCCGACAATAGCGCTATTGATAAATACGGATTTACTCTTTCTCATGCAGCTGGCGATACCCTTATCTTTACAGAAGAAACTCTTTACTGGAAACGAAAAGATAATCCTAAACCTTTTCTAATATCATTAGACCCTGGTTTAAAAGAATCAGGGTTATATGATTATTCGAAGTTATATGATTATTCGAAAAAACCAGAAGCAAAGGTTGCTCAAATCATTCGTAATCTTCTTAAGAATTGTCAGGTTTTTCAGTTTCATGATACCTCTAAAGAAGCAAAAATCAGAAATAGTGGTTACATTAATGATGCTGATTTTCTGAGAAGCGATGCCGGAAACCTTGCAGCATTTCTTTATTCAATAAAGAATAAGAAAGATGGAGAAAAATATTACAATCGAATTGTAAGGTACATCAAACTAGCTATGCCTCAATTCAATGATTTTGTATTAAACCCTTCTGCTAGAAACGACAACTACATTATGCTTAACTGGATAGAAAATGATTCCGATTATTTATTTGGTCCACATCAAATATCTGATGGTTCGTTACGCTTTATGGCTTTAGCCACTTTACTACTTCAACCACCGACCACAATCCCATCTGTTATGATTTTAGATGAACCCGAACTTGGATTACATCCTTCTGCAATTTCTCTTTTAGCAGGCATGGTTAAAACTACCAGTCAGCACAGTCAAATTATCTTAGCAACACAATCAACCAGACTAATTGATGAATTTGATTCGGATAATATCGTTGTTGTTGAAAGAGACAAAGAAGAAAATTGCAGCAAATTTAAAAAATTAGATGCCAACAGTCTTGAAGAATGGTTAGAAAGATATAGTATGAGTGAACTTTGGGAAAAAAATATTTTTGGGGGTAGACCATGAGTAAGTTCACTAGGCTTAATGTTACGGCAGAAGGACAAACTGAAGAACGTTTTGTGAAAGATACGTTATCTCAACATCTTGGTAAGTATAATATTTCAACGGATGTTCGGTGTGTATTAACAAGTAAAGACAAGAAGAAATTTTATAGAGGAGGCCTTATAAGTTATGCAAAGGCCAAATCAGATATTTTAATTTGGCTTAAAACGGATGATAATCGGGAGGCACGCTTTACAACTATGTTTGATTTGTATGCATTGCCGAATGATTTTCCGAAATATGAAGAATCAAAAAAGTTAGTTAATGCATACGACCGGGTTGAGTTTCTCGAAAAAGCATTTGCTCAAGATATTCAAGACCCTCGGTTTATTTCATATATTCAGTTACACGAGTTTGAATCGCTTATATTATCAAAACCTGAAGAATTAGAAATTGAATATTTTGAACATACTAAAGAAATCAATAAGTTAAAGCAGCTTGTTATTGAGAAAGGCAATCCCGAACTTATAAATGACAATCCTGAAACGGCTCCTTCAAAAAGGATAATAAAACTTATTCCTGAATACGAATGTAATAAAGTGAGTGTCGGAGCATCAATAGTGGGAATAATTGGTATTGACTTTCTTAAAGGAAAATGTAAGCATTTTAATGATTGGGTTACTAAATTAGAGAATCTTTAGAATTTAAATCAAAAAAAACAACAAAACGCTAATCGAATTCTAAGACCAAATATTTTTTTATTTTCATAATGCCGAGCAACAAACGACGGTGATTTTTAAACCGAAAGTTATGTGGAATTGTGCAAAGGTGAGCTAAAAGCCTACCGGAGTACCCTTGGTTTTTCTAAGGGGTTTGATGAAATAAAAAGTTGGTTGAACGATTTATAAAAAAAATTATTTTTACCATCCCCCAAGAGTAGATAACTTATATTTGACAGTAATCATAGCTGTTAAGCCGGATAAGGATGCAATAGTGTGATTTTGTCGTAGGTATAAGCGAGTTGGTATTCATTGGAAACGACAATCATAAAACACAACCGACAAATGGATGCAATCTTTAGAACATGCCAGTAATGAGTATCCACCAATAATCTGCAAAACGAAAAAGGAGCTTTCAAAATTTATTAACCCATAAAATAAAAAATATGAATCACAAAATTATTCCCAGTCTTTGGTTTAGTGCTGATAGTGGTAACATTTCAAAAGTTGTTGAATATTACAAAAATATTTTTGGCAACAATTTTGAAGAGGGGGACATCATATCTCTTGGCAGGACACCCAGCGGAAATACAGAATTGTGTGAAGTGAAAATTTTTGGACAAAAATATTCTCTCCTGAATACGGAAAAAGAACATCATCCATTTAACGATGCTTCGACATTTACTATCAACTGTGAAGACCAGCAAGAGATTGATAAATATTGGAATTATTTCACCCACGATGGCGAAGAATCACAATGTGGCTGGTGTATTGACAAATATGGACTTCGCTGGCAAGTGGTGCCTGCGAATTTAAAAGAACTGATGAATAAACCCAATGCCTGGGAGATAATGAGCAAGCAGAAGAAGATTGTAATTGAGGAATATTTGAAATAATCAATTCCGGCTAAGCAGCCAATGTTTTGCCGACCGGAACAAAGCGATTCCGAGGACCCGGGATGTAATTCCGCATAATGAAAAAACAAAAGCATTGAAAGCGATATGAAATAAATGAATACGGAAATTACAAATTTTCTATAGTTTTTGAGCGCAATTGCAAATTCAGCTTAGCAGGGGGATGATTTAGACATTTGAATTTATTTTACATTTGTAATTAATTACTAAATAACTGCCAGAATGGGACCATATACTCGTTGGCGATAATTATTGAAACCATGAGAAACCTTGTTTTTTCATCAATATTGTTATTTTTTTCTGTAGTGGTCGTGGGACAACAGCCATGTGGTCAAAAACTATATGAACGACTGTCAGCAATCTCAAAAATGAATCAAGTTTCCGATAAAGAATTTACAGAATCTTTAGGTATTGTTAAAGAATTGGATTCTATTCATTGCAATGATTATGATGCAATAATTAATGGACAAAAATATTGCATAAACTCTTTAACATTTTTATTTGGCGTTGTTTGTGTAAAACACAATAGTACCAAGGCTATTATTGAATATTTAAAGTATATGAATCTTCGATCCGAATCGGCGGAAGAAGAATTAGCATTTTCACTTGAAAGATTATTTAGAAAAAGACCTGAAGATGTTTTGAATTATGGTGGGTCTTTATTAGATGAGTTAGCATGGGGGTTTGTCAATAATCATTATTATGGGGTGATAGATCCATTTGAAAATGATCCTAATAAATCTTTTACAAGAAATAATAACCCGTCCAAACAAGTTCTAACTCAGAAAAATTACAAGGAAATATTTTATGAAGTAAATCCGACGCTCAAAATAAATTATGCAAAATATCAAAAACAAATTGACTACTTGCTTAATGAAATATTTGAAATCTTAAAAGAAGCAAATCAATAACTACCGCCCAATGTTTATTATGTTTTGCTAACTCCAGGCTTAAGCCTGAAGTTACAAATCGTAATTACCTGAAGGAACTTTAGTCCGAATATTTTTGTTGAACAATAGTGTAAATGAGTATGGAAAATTGCAAATTCAGCTTAGTAGGGGGGGAATTTTAACAGCCAAATAAAAGTAATTGTTCGTAAAGTATTTTTCGTAATTTTGCAATACAAAGGATTAAAATTAATAACAATAAGATGCTGAATAAAACATTTAATATAATTGTAGAACAAGGTATGGATGGTTATTTGATCTCGTCTGTTATTGAATTGCCCGGATGCCATACTCAGGCTAAAACATACGATGAACTCTTCGACAGGACAAAAGAGGCGATTGAGTTATATCTTGATGAAAAAAAGGGATTTAAACCCGTTAACAGGTTCGTGAGTTTGCAACAAATATCAGTCTGATTATGTCTAAGTTGCCGATAATTACTGCCAAAGAGCTGATTAAAATACTTTTGCAATTAGGTTTTGAATTAAAACGTCAAAAGGGAAGTCATAAATTTTTCCAACACAAGGACGGACGAACTACAGTGATCCCAGATCACGGGGCGGAACAAATAGATCGGGGACTATTAAACAAAATTATAAAGCAGGATTTGATGATGACAATTGAAAGCTTTTTAAGTATTAAATAATTATTTTCCGCCCGATAAATAAGATTTTATCTAAAGAATTAAGAACGCTAAGCTCCCGGGCCAAGCGGCAAATGTTTTGTCGCCCGTAACAAAGCGGTTCCGATGATTTGGGATGTAATCCCGCTTGGAGTTTTTTCTATTAAACCCCCAGGGTTTGCCAAACCCTGGGGGTTTTCTAAGGGGTTTTGATAAAATAAAAAAAACGTTAGATAATTTGGATATTTAAATTTCTTTTACATTTGTATTTAAAATAGAAAAGAAACTAATTGCGAAATAACCGGCATGATGGGGTAAATACTCGTTGTGATTAATACTAAAAAGACACGCTCACACAAGTACTGAAATGAAGTTAGAAGATTTTGGATATGATGACCGGATTGAAAAGTTAAGGATTGAGAGCAACCTCAAAGACTTTGAGATTGGAAGAGTGGCTTCGGAACATAAAGAAAGATATGTTGTCAAAACTGAAAAGGGAGAATTTGAAGCCGAAATAACAGGGAATTTGCGGTTTTCGGCAAAAAGTCGTGAAGATTTTCCTGCTGTGGGCGATTGGGTTGCATTGACAATTTATGATTCCGATTTTTCAATTATTCATAAAATACTACCACGATTCTCAATTATTTCAAGACAGGCTGTCGGTCAGTTTGGAGAAATACAAATAATCGCTACAAATATTGATTATGCACTGTTAATTCAGGCTGTTGATAGGGATTTTAATATCAACCGGCTTGAAAGATATCTGACAATTTGTTATTCATCCAAAGTAAGCCCGATAATTGTACTTACGAAAACAGATTTGATAAATGAACAAGCAAAAGCTGAAATTATCGAAAGTATAAATCAACGTATAAAAAATATACCGGTTTTTGCAATTAGCAACGAAACACAGGATGGATATGAAGCCTTAAAAGTAATTATCGAAAAGGGTAAGACTTTTTGTATGCTTGGTTCTTCGGGAGTCGGAAAATCTACTTTATTGAACAATCTTTCCGGAAGGCAGGTAATGAGAACGGATGCAATTAGTCAAAGCACCAACAAGGGCAGACACGTTACAAGTTATAGAGAATTAATTGTATTGGAAAATGGTGGGATACTTGTTGACAATCCGGGGATGAGAGAAGTCGGAATCGTTGATACAGCCTCCGGATTGGAGACTACATTCGATATAATCTTCAGCCTATCTCAAAGTTGTAAATTCAAAGATTGTACACATACCAACGAGACGGGGTGTTCGGTTCTTAAAGCCGTTGAAAGAGGGGAGATAGACGAAAGTTCTTACAGAAATTACCTGAAAATGGAAAAAGAGAAAAACCATTTTGAATCATCGGTTATCGAAAGACGAAAAAAGGATAAGGATTTTGGGAAAATGCTAAAGAACTATAAAAAAGGCATAAATAAAAATAAGTTCTAAGCACAGTAACGACTCATCCCTTTTGCGGGTTTCAGTGCAGTTTGCAAGCCCGGCTGAGCGGTTCCGGGTAACCGGGATGTAATTCCGCATAGCAGGGGTGGAGTTTTTTCTATTAAACCTTCAGGGTTTGACAAACCAAGACCGTTGCAAAATAAAGCGAGGGTGAATTTTCTTGTTTTTTTACTAAAGATATTTAGTTTTATATCATCTAAAATGTTTTTTTATCGTTTTTTGCTCATTTTATCTCTATAATATTGCT
>Ga0183100_1000378_pt1 | contig 39919 bp, 45 predicted proteins | sample Biomet2_FD_127789 | JGI IMG/M metagenome (GOLD analysis project Ga0183100, IMG submission 127789) | Microbial communities from bioreactor (seeded with anoxic lake sediment) at LBNL, California, USA - Biofuel metagenome 2 | ecosystem: Engineered > Bioreactor > Anaerobic > Unclassified ... | reverse complement strand
AATATGTCTACAAAAGTGGGGGTTGTTTGTCGGCGCAGGGGCCGGGCCCTCCCGGCGGCCGGGCCTTTTTACTCACTGATATTTTTTCATTGAAACGGCGATGATCTCCTCGCAGAGCTCGCCGAAGGACTTTCCCTCGGCCTGCGCCATCTGCGGGACAAGGCTCGTCGGGGTCATGCCGGGAAGCGTGTTCGCCTCGAGGCAGTAAAGCACGCCCTTGTCGTCCATGAGAAAATCGACGCGGGAGTAGACCTCGCCCATGAGCTCGCGGTCCGCTTTTTCGGCGAGACGCTGCATGCGCTCCGTGAGGTCTTTGTCGATCGGCGCGGGACAGATCTCTGTTGTCAGCCCGGCCTGATATTTGTTTTTGTAGTCGTAGAAGCCCGCATTGGGGATGATCTCAACGACCGGCATGGCCTTGCCGTCCATGATGCCGACGGTGAACTCGCGGCCCTTGATGTACTGCTCGACGAGCACCGCCGTCTCGTATTTGAAGGCAAGCTCCAGCGCGACTTCGTATTCCTCGCGGGTCTGGACGATGGAGGTGCCGACGCTCGAGCCGCCGGAGCAGGGCTTCACGACGCAGGGGAAGCCGACGTCCGCATAGGGCTTCTCGTCCGGGTGGACGGTGATGCCGGCAGGCGTGCCGATCCCGGCCTGCAGGAAAAGTTTTTTTGAGACTTCCTTGTTCATGGCGATGGCACTGCCGAGGCAGCCGCAGCCGGTGTAGGGGATGCCGGCGACGTCAAAGGCCGCCTGCAGGGTGCCGTTTTCGCCGTCCTCGCCGTGGAGCGCAAAGAAGGTGATGTCCGCCGCGCGGCAGATCTCGAAGACGTTGTCGCCGAGGATGCTGTCGTTGGGCTGGCAGCGGCTGGCCTTTATCTTCGCGAGGTCGGGTTCCTCCTCACCCACGCGGACGGGCGCGAAGGGCAGCTCCCTTTCAAAGAGCTCGCCGGGCTTTTCGTACTTCTCCGGGCAGCCAAGGAAAGAGTCGAGCAAAACGACCTGATGTCCGCGTTCGCGCAGAGCCTTTGCCACCATGGTCCCGCTCGTGATCGAAACGTCTCGCTCCGTGCTGACACCGCCGCACAATACAACGATTTTCATAATCGCGCCTCCAAAGCTCAGTTGATTTTACCGAAACAGTATAGCACAAGCGTGTATGCGAAGCAAACAAAATATTGGTCAAAAAAGCCCCTGCCCCCCCCCCCCCCCCCGCCGCCGCTGGCGGCGTCGAGGGTGAGCACGGCGCTTTCGCCATGGGTCGCCACCGAGGCCACCTTGACGCCCAGGCGGAAGTCCCAGCCCATGCGCTTGAACGCCGCCTCCAGCACTTTGGCCACCTCGGGGTCCTCCGGCCCGGCTATGCGGGGCAGGGCGTCCACGATGGTGATCTTGGCCCCCAGGCGGTGGGCGGCCTGCGCCATTTCCAGCCCGATGAAGCCGCCGCCCACCACAAGCAGGCTGGCGGGCATTTTGGGCAGGCCGAGGAAGCCCGTGGAGTCGAGCACGCGCGCGCCGTCCGGGGCGACGCCCGGGAACGAGGCCGGACGCGAGCCCGTGGCCACCATGAGCTTGCGGAAGCCCAGGACGGTTTTGCCGCCCTCGGCCGTGGTCACCTCAAGTTCGCGGGAACCGGCCAAGCGGCCGCGCCCGACGTGAAGATCCACGCCCAGAGCGGCCAGGCGGGCGGCCATGGCCTTGCGGGTGGCGGCGATGTGCCGGTCCTTTCTGGCCTGCAGCGCGGTGAAGTCCACGTGGATTTCGCCCGTGGCCACGCGCACCTTGGCCTGGGCGGCCAGCTCCTCAATGGCGCTGGTGCCGCCCAGCCACAGCTTGGTGGGAATGCAGCCGCGGTTCAGGCACGCGCCGCCGAGTTCGGCGGCTTCCACCAGCCCGGTCTTGAGCCCGGAGGAGGCGGCCTCGACGGCGGCGTCGTAGCCGCCGGGACCGCCGCCCAGCACAAGCAGATCGTATGTCGTCGTCATGTCGTTTTGCGCCTTACAGATCGTCGGTGAGTTCCATGTTGCGGGCGGCGCGGGTCTCGTCCAGCCGGGTCACGGGCAGGGTGCGTGGCGCGCCGGTGAGGTAATCCGGGTCCGTCTCGGCCTTCTTCAGAATGTCGATGAGGTCGTCGGCGAACTGGTCCAGGGTGTCCAGGCTCTCGGTCTCGGTGGGCTCGAACATGAGCGCCTCCTTCACGATGAGCGGGAAGTAGATGGTCGGGGCGTGGTAGCCGCGGTCCAGCAGGGCCTTGGCGATGTCCAGCGCGCGCACATGGCATTCGCTCATGTTGCAGGCGCTGGCCACGAACTCGTGCATGCACACGCGGTCGAACGGCACCTCAAGCACCTTGTCCAGCCGCTTGCGCAGGTAGTTGGCCGAAAGCACCGCGGCCTCGGTGGCGCGGGTAAGCCCGGCCCGGCCCAGGCGCAGAATGTACGCGTAGGCCTTCAGCACCACGCCGAAGTTGCCGTAGAACGGCGCGACATAGCCGATGGACTTGGGGCAGTCGTAGTTGAGGAAGAACTGGCCGTCCTCCAGCTTCTCCACGCGGGAGATGGGCAGGTAGGGCACCAGCCGCTCGGAAACGCCCACCGGGCCCGCGCCCGGGCCGCCGCCGCCGTGGGGCGTGGCGAAGGTTTTGTGCAGGTTCAGGTGCACCACGTCGAACCCGGCGTCGCCCACGCGCATCTTGCCCATGATGGCGTTGAGGTTCGCGCCGTCGTAGTACAGCAGGGCGTCCACGCTGCGCAGCATCTCCACTATTTTGGGCAGGTTCTTCTCGAACAGGCCGAGCGTGTTCGGGCAGGTCATCATCATGCCCGCCACCTCGTCGTCCAGCACCTTGGCCAACTCGTCGGGGTCGACGATGCCGTCCTTGCTCGGCAGGTTCACCACCTCGAAGCCCGCGATGTGCGCGCTGGCGGGGTTGGTGCCGTGGGCGCTGTCGGGCACGATGATCTTGGTCTTCTTGTTGCCCTTGTCCTTATGATAGGCGGCGATGATCATGACGCCGGTAAGCTCGCCGTGCGCGCCCGCCATGGGGTGCAGGGTGAAGGCCTTCATGCCGCATATTTCGCACAAAAGCCGCTCGGTTTCGTACATCACCTCAAGGGCGCCTTGGCACAGGCGGCCGGCCCCCTTGAGCTGGGGCAGCACAGGGTGCAGCCGCGTGAAGCCGGGCAGGGCGGCCACGGTTTCCGCGAACTTGGGATTGTACTTCATGGTGCAGGAGCCCAGCGGGTAGAAGTTGCCGTCCACGCCGTAGTTGCGCTTGGACAGCCCCGTGAAGTGGCGCACCACGTCAAGCTCGGAAAGGGACGGCAGATCGGCGGATTTGCCGCGCAGAAGCCCGGCGGGCAGCAGTTCGGCGGCGGATTTCTGCGGCTTGGTCGGCCACACGCCCTCGCGGCCCGGGGTGGATTTTTTGAAGACGGTGTTCATTAGAGGTTCCCCCGCAGCATTTCGGCAAAGATGCCGATTGATTCCGTTGAGGTCTTCTCCGTGCAGGCCACAAGCAGGGCGTTCTCCAGGCCCGCGTAGTAGCGGCCCAGGGGGAAGCCCGGCACCATGCCGCGGCTGGTGAGCTTGTCGATGACCTGGTAGGCGTTCACCGGCAGGGTGATGGCGAACTCGTTGCCGAAGGGGGCTGCGCCGCTCAAAAGCTCCACGCCGGGAATGGCGGTGAGGCGCTCGGCCGCGTAATGCGCGCGCTCCACGCACAGGCCCGCCGTGCGGGTAAGCCCCTCCTGGCCCAGCAGGCACAGGTGCAGCAGGGCGCGCAGGGCGCACAGCGCCTGGTTGGAGCAGATGTTGCTCGTCGCCTTTTGCCTGCGGATGTGCTGTTCGCGCGCCTGGAGCGTGAGGACGTAGCCGGTGCGGCCCTGGCCGTCCCCCGTGCGCCCCACCATGCGGCCGGGCATTTGCCGCACAAGGGCCTTGTTGCAGGTCATTATGCCCAGGTACGGACCGCCGAAGGAGAGCGGCAGGCCCAGGCTCTGGCCCTCGGCCACGGCCACGTCCGCGCCCATTTCACCGGGCGATTTCAAAATGGACTGCAGCACCGGGTAGACGGAGATGACCGAAACCACCCCGGCCGCGCGGGCGGCGGCGAACAGGTCGCTGAAGTCGGACAACGTGCCGAAGAAGTTCGGGTTCTGCACGATGACGGCGGCGGTGTCCGCGTCGAGCGCCTTGGTCAGCGCGGCGAGGTCGCACACGCCGTTCTTGTGGGCGATGGTGACCAGCTCCAGGTGCAGGTTCGAGGTGTAGGAGTTCAGCATCACGCGGTAGATGGGGCTCACCGCCTCGCACACCACGAGCTTGCGGCGGCCGGTGTGCCGCACGGACATCATGGCCGCCTCGAACATCGCGGTGCCGCCGTCGTACACGCTGGCGTTGGCGTAGGGCAGGCCGGTCAGTCGCGTCACGGCCGTCTGGTACTCGAAAATGGCCTGCAAGGTGCCCTGGCTGGCCTCAGGCTGGTAGGGCGTGTAGGCGGTGTAGAACTCGCTGCGCATGGAAAGCGCGTCCACGGCCGCCGGAATGTGGTGGTCGTAGAACCCGGCGCCCAGGAAACTCACCTGGCCGGAGACATTCTTTGCGGCCAAGGCCTCCATGTGGGCCAGCACGTCCATTTCGCTCTTGCCCTCGGGCAAGTCGAAGCTCTTGGGGCGCATGGCGGGGCCGATCTCATCGAACAGCGACTCCACGCTGGGCGCGCCGATCACCTCAAGCATCCGCCGGATGTCCTCCGGGGTATGGGGAACGTAAGGCATCGCGTACGCTCCTTAGTGGGCTTCGGCGGCGCACACGTCGGCGTAGGCGGCCGCGTCGAGCAGGTCCGCCGGGACGGCGGAAAGCTTCACCTTGAGCATCCAGCCCGCGCCGTAGGGGTCCTGGTTCACGGACTCGGGCGCGTTCTCAAGGGCGGCGTTGACCTCGGTGACGGTGCCGGAAACCGGAGCATACAGCTCGCTGGCGGCCTTCACGGACTCCACGGAGCCCATCTCGGTTCCGGCGGTGAGGGTGGCGCCGGCCTTGGGCAGGTCCACAAAGGTCAAGTCGCCCAACTGCTCCTGGGCGAACTGGGTGATGCCGATGGTGGCGACGTCGCCCTCGATTTTGGCCCACTCGTGACTTTTGGCGTACTTCAGATCATTGGGAATCATATGTCCTCCTTCAGGAAGGTTGTTGACGGGGTGAGGCCTCATACCATTCCCGGCGGCGAATGAAAACCCTGATTTCCGTGGGGCGCTCCGCATAAAGTTCTCTTGCCGCGAGGAATGCTTGGCATAAATTAGTGCAACGGTGCCGAAGGGCATTCCGCATTCCCGCGCCGGTCTTGACAGAATCGGCGCAAGTGGCCACCTTCCGCGCAGCGTAAGAAAACTAGCGCGGCCGCGTCATTCGGCCGGGCACAGCAGCGAGGTCCCGCATGAAACCCCTAGCCATCGTCGGCATTGTCATCGTCGCCCTGCTTCTTCTCGGCGGCACGTCCCTGGTCAGCACCTCCAATTCCATTATCGCCCAGGACGCCGTGTGCGAGCAGATGGTGGGCCAGGTGAACAGCGCCCTGCAGCGTCGCCTGGACCTCATCCCGAACCTTGTGGAGACCGTCAAGGGCTACGCCAGCCACGAGAAGGAGACTCTTGAGGGCGTCATCAAGGCGCGCGCCTCGGCCACGCAGATCAAACTCGACGCCAGCACCCTTTCCGACCCGGACAAGCTCCGGCAGTTCAACCAGGCCCAGGGTCAGCTCTCCGCCGCCCTCGGCAAACTGATGGTCGTTTCCGAGCGCTACCCGGACCTCAAGGCCGACGCGCATTTTTCGGACCTCATGGCCCAGCTTGAAGGCACGGAGAACCGCATCAAGATCGAGCGTGACAACTACAACCGCGCCGTCACCGATCTCAACGTGAAGATCCGCACTTTCCCGGGCAGCCTGGTCAATTCGATCATGGCCCATGTGAAGGAGCGGCAGGTGTTCCAGGCCGAGGAAGCCGCCAAGACCGCGCCCAAGGTGAACTTTGGGGCTGCGCCGGCACCCACCGCCGCTCCCGCGGCAGGTGAGGCCAAGTAGTGATTCCGTCGCGCCGGGCCGGGGCGGCATCGCCCCTTTTCGCCGCGTTTTTGCTGGCCTGCGCGCTGCTGGCGTTCTTGCCGCGCGTGGCGCTGGGGCTTGCCGTGCCGCCCAACGAGGGCCAGTGGGTGGTGGACAACGCCACCCTGCTGGCCCCGGCGGAGAAGGACGCCCTCGGCGCTGAGCTGCGCCGTTTTTCCCAGGCCACCGGCAACCAGATCGTCGTGCTCACCATCGAATCGCTGGAGGGTGAGGACGCTGCGGGCTACGCCAACAAAGTGGCGCGGGCCTGGGGCGTTGGGCAAAAGGACAAGAACAACGGCGTGCTCATCCTTGTGGCCAAGCGCGAGGCCCGCGTGCGCTTCGAGGTGGGGCGCGGCGTGGAGGACAAGCTCACCGACGTGGTCGGCAAGCGCATCCAGCGCGAGGTGACGGTGCCGTTGTTTCGCGCCGGGCGCTACGGCCAGGGGCTGGCCGAAAGTGTGGCCGTGATGGAGCGGCTGCTCGCACCGGACACGGGCGCCGCCACGGACGCCGCAGGCGGGCAGCCTCCCGTCCCCGCCGACGGCAATAAGCCCAACGCGGTGAACTATCCGCTGGCCTTCACCATTATTCTGTTGTTTTTCGCCATCCTGCTTGGCGTGATGTACGCACGGCGGCGCGGCGGCTATTCCTTCGGGGGGGACGGCAGTGGCGGCAACGGCCAGCCGTTTCTGATCGGCTTCATCCTCGGCATCCTGGCGAGCATTTTTCGCGGCGGCCCACGCGGCGGCGGCGGTTTCGGCGGCGGCGGGTTTGGCGGAGGCGATGGCGGAGGCGATGGCGGCTTTTCCGGCGGCGGCGGCGACTTCGGCGGCGGCGGCAGCGACTCCGGTTTCGGCGGCGGCGACAATTCCTGAATCGCGCCGGACCATTCTGCCTGTTGCGTATCGTGCTACGAATCATTGACTGAAGGCGCAGATTGAGTATATTCCCGCCCATGAGTTTGCCGTGCGCACCCAGGGCCGAAGCGGCCGGATTTGTGGAGGCCGAAGTGGCTGGCCGCGTGTGGCGGCTTGCGCGCCCGGCCGATCTGGAGAGCCTGTGGGCGGCCATGGGCGAGGTTTGCGCCCCACCCGGCTGGGATGGGGACGAGCGCCTGCCCTACTGGGTGGAGCTGTGGCCCGCCGCCGTGCTGCTGGCCCGGGCCATCGCCGCCCGGCCGGAGCTTGTGGCGGGCCGCGCTTGCCTGGACGCGGGCTGCGGCCTTGGGCTGCCAGCGCTCGTCGCCGCCTCTTGCGGGGGGCGGGTGCTGGCCTTCGACTACGAGCCCGAGGCGCTCATCTACGCGCGCAAAAACGCCGCGCTGAATTTGCCCGCGGGCGTCGCCGCGCCGCTTTTCGCGGCCATGGACTGGCGCCGTCCCGCCGTGGCCAAGGGCGCGGCCGAAGTGATCCTCGGCGCGGACATCTTATATGAGCGCCGCTTCTTTGAACCGGTTGCGGAATTTTTGGACTATGCGCTGGCCCCCGGCGGCCGCGCGCTCATCGCCGACCCGGAGCGCAGCGTCTCCGCCGGGGTGTGCGATCGCCTGCGCGCCCGCGGTTGGCGCGTCACCACGCCGCTCACCGCCAAAGTGGCCCAGAGCGGGCAGAACATGACCGTGCATCTGCGCGAATTGACCCGCGCGGAAGCCAAATGCAAGGAAGGTTGAATATGGGAGAGACCATCCGCTTCGGCGTTTCGCTCGATTCCGACCTGCTCGACAAGTTTGATTCCCTCTGCAAGGAAAAGAGCTACCAGACCCGCTCCGAGGCCATCCGCGACCTCATCCGCAGCATGCTGGTGCAGCGCCAGTGGGAGAATTCCGACGGCGAGGTGGCGGGCACGCTCACGCTGGTGTACGACCATCACCAAAGCGGGCTGGCCCAAAAGCTCACCGAGCTCCAGCACGACAGCCACGAGGTCATCCTCTCCACCATGCACGTGCACCTGGACCACCACAACTGCCTGGAGGTGCTGGTGCTCAAGGGCCTGGCGGAAACCATCAAGGGCCTGGGGCAAAAGCTCATCTCCACCAAAGGCGTCAAGCACGGGCATCTTGTGCTCACCACAACCGGGCAGGAGATCGATTAATGGCCTCACCCGCTTCAAGCATAATGGAAGACGTTCAGAAGCACCCGGCCCCGGTGCCGATGCCCATCGACCGCGTGGGCGTGAAGGACCTGCACCTGCCGCTGGTCGTGCGCGACCGCGAGTCCGGCACGCAGCACACCGTGGCCCGCGTGGACTTGGCGGTGGATTTGCCGGCGGACTTCAAGGGAACGCACATGAGCCGCTTTGTGGAGGCGCTGGAAAACTGGGACGAGGAGCTTTCGCGCTCGTCGCTGGAGAAGCTGCTCTCGGACATCTGCCTGCGGCTGGAGGCGCGCCGGGCCTACGCGCGCTTCGACTTTCCGTACTTTTTGCGGCAGTCCTCGCCCCAAAGCGGGGCCAAGGGGCTCATGGGCTATCCGTGCTCCGTGGTGGGCGCCTACGAGGACGGACGGCTGGACTTCACGCTCGTTGTGGACGTGCCAGTGATGACCGTGTGCCCCTGCTCCCTGGCCATCAGCGACATGGGCGCGCACAGCCAGCGCACCAACGTGCGCGTGCACGCCAAGTTCAAGGGCTTCGTCTGGCTGGAGGATCTCATCGAGATCGCCGAGCGTTCGGGCTCCTCTCCGGTGTACACGCTGCTCAAGCGCGAGGACGAGAAGTTCGTCACCGAGGATGCCTTCGCCAACCCGGCCTTTGTGGAGGACGTTGTGCGCGCGGCGGCCAAGGGGCTTTCCGAGCACAAGCGCATCACCTGGTTCAAGGTCGAGGTGGAGAGCTTCGAATCCATCCACGGACATTCGGCCCAAGCCTCTATTGAAAGTCCCGCCGAACGGGGGTAGAAGAGGCATTGTAAAGCTCCGGCGTGCGCGCAGCGCAAACCCGCCGGGGCACGGAGGCGCGCGTGGGCATTGATCAGGGCGGGGCATCGCAGGGCGTGACGGCCCTTGACCTGTCCGCCATGGCGGCCTCGGAGAATATTCTCAACGCCAGCCGCGACGTGCAGGTGGGCAGGCTGGCCTCCCGCGCGGCCGACGACGAATCCGGCCTTGCGAGCGCGCGTTCGCAGGTGCAGGAGCTGGCCAGCGGCAAGGTCTTCGATTCCGACAACGGGCCCGTGGACATGCCGTCGCACGTTTCCAGCAAGGCGGACCCGCAAACGGGCACGCTGCGGCCCGTGGCCGAGACGATCACGGGCACTCCGCAGGAGCTTGCCAGCCAGTTTTGGAGCTCGGTCCTGCTGGAGCGGGGCTATTCATCGGATTTGGCGAACCAGAACGCCAGGGACCAGGACTACGTCGGGCACATCGTGAACTACACGGCCTGACGCGGCGGCAGCCAGGGAGAGGCACATGAGCGACGCATCATCCAGCGTGCAGGCCCTTGGGGCGCTTGGCGTCTCGCTGAACGCCACGGCGCATAACATCGCCAACGCGAGCACCGAGGGCTACCGCTCCCTGCGGACCGACTTCGCCGACGGGCCCGGAGGCCAGGGCGTTGTGGTGGCGGATGTCTCCCGCGCCAAGGACCCCGGCGTGGACATCGCCACGCAGATGGTCGGCCTGATGGAGACCAGCCAAGCCTACTCGGCCAATGTGACCATGGTGCGCGCGGCCGACGAGACCACCGGCGTGCTGCTCAACGCCATCGCCTGATCCGGGCGCTGGCCCGGCAAATCTTCACCCGGCTCTCCAAGCAGGCGCCATCCCGACACACGCAAATCCGCGATGGGCTGCGGCGCGCCGTGCGCGCGCACACCCGGCGGTCTATTCGTCCTCCTCGTCCTCCATCATGGCGAAGGCGTCCTGCTCGGCCTCGCATTTGGGGCAGGTCCATTCGGGCGGCAGGTCGCGGGACTCCGTGCCGGGCGCAATGCCGCGTTCGGGGTCGCCTTTTTCCGGGTGGTAGATGTAGCCGCACATGAGGCAGGCGCAACGCATGGCTTTCTCCTCTGCTCTGCCGGGAGGGCCCGGCGGTTTGGTTTTGGGGCGGTGGCGCACCACCGCAGAGGTCCGGTCTGGCGGACCACGGGCGCAAAGCTATCCAGCTGGGCCGGGGCGGTCAAGGGTAAGCTTCCGGGCACGGCCGCCGATAAGACTGGCGCGCGGCCGCAACGCCGCGGGCCGCCGCCACCACGGTCCCGGGCAACGCGGCGGATGAAAATCGCCAAGGATGATGGGCATGTCTGAACAAGCCGCAGCCGTAAATCCGCCGGTCCCGCACAGCCCTGAAGGCGAGGCAGCCGTCCCGCTGGTGTCCATCGTCATCCCCTGCCACAACTATGCCCGGTATCTGCCCGGCTGCCTGGCCTCCATTGCCGCGCAGCGCATGGAGACGCACCGCGTTGAGGTTATTTTCGCGGACGATGCCAGCACCGACGGCTCGCTGGACCTTGCGCGCACCTTGCTGCCGGAGATGCCGCTGGCGGGCTGGCGCGCCATCGCCGTCCCACGCGCTGGCAGGCCCGGGCCGGTGCGCAACGCCGGACTGGAGCAGGCGCACGGCCGCTATTTGCTTACCCTGGACCCGGACGACGAGCTGCTGCCCGACTATTTGCCCCGCGCGGTGGAGGCCCTTGAGGCCGGGGCCGATGTGGCCTACGCCGACTATCTGCGCGAGGAGGACGGGCCTGCGGAACCGTCGGCGCGCGCGGTTGCGCTGCCCGGCTTCCACAAGCTGCTGTTGGCCAATCAAAACATCCTGCCGCCCGCGGCGCTGTTCCGGCGCGGTTTGTGGGAGGGCGGGGCGCGTTTCCGCAGCGCCACCCTGTACGAGGATTGGGACTTCTGGATTCAGTTGGCGCTGGCTGGCGCCCGTTTCGCCCATGTGTCCGCGCCCCTGTACCTGCACCGCGTCCATGAAGGCAGCTTTTCCACCCTTGCCCGCGCGGACGACGCGAACTCCAAGGCGCGCCTCGTGCTCGACAACGCCGCGTTCTTTCCGTCATGGACCCGGCGGTGGGCTTGGGGCGTGCTCGCCGGGGCGTCCGGCGTGGACCCGATGCCCCGGGGCGTCATTCCCGTTTTGCCCGAGCACGCCTCCTCCTCGCGCTGATTCCTCTTCCAGTCTTTCCGCCGCCTGCTTCGTCGGTCCACTCCCCACTGCTCACGGCGGGTTTTGCGCCGCGCGGCGCTGGCCGTCATCCACCATTGCGCGGAGGGGAGCTTGACAATTTCCGCGCGAGGATGGAACGTACACGTGTATTGACCAAACGGTCAAAGAGGGTTGCATGGACGCACGCCGCAATCTGCTCAACGCCGCGAGGGACCTCGTCGCCGCCAAGGGCGTCAAGGCCGCCACCATCGCCGCAATCGCCGAAAAGGCGGGCGTGGCCAAGGGTCTGCTTTTCTACTATTTCGACAGCAAGGAAAGCGTCATCCGGGCCGTGGCCCAGGAGCTGGACGCCGAGTACACGGCCGGTCTGCGCGAGACCTGCCGGGGAGGCCGCGCCCTCGACTGCCTGCACGCGCTGTTTCGCCATCATTTCGATTTTCTGGCGCACAATCCCGAGGGCGCGCAATTCCTGTACCAGAGCGCCGCTTCGCGCCTGGGACACGGCGTGGCCGGATTCTACGAGCACCTGTACGCGGGCATAGTGAACGTGCTGGAGCGCGGCGCCGCCGCTGGCGAGTTCCACGTGGCCGATGCGGGCGAGCTGGCCTACATGATCCTCGGCTCGCTGCATGGCGTGGGGCGGCTTAAGCTTTTCGACTTCCAGCGCGACTACGACGGCGCGAGCAGGTTGTGCGATTTTTATGACGCGGTGCTGACGGGCCGCGTGCAAGGCAAGGAGGGATCCTGAACGCAACACCTCGATGCAGAGGTGACGGAAACCCGGTGGACGACTTTCGCCGCCTGCTGGCCATTATCGGGCGGAAGCCCTGGGAGGCCTCATGGGACTTGCTGACTTTGGCGCCATTGCCGGCGCGGTTGCGTTTCTTGGATTGATCGCCCTGTTCATGTACAAGCGGTACATCCACCACTAGCCCGTGCTCCCCCCCGCGAGGATTCGCGGGGGGGGCCCCGCCTGACCCCGCCCTAGGGCTTCACGTAGGCGTAGCCCGCGTTCTGCAGCCGCACCAGCTCGACAATGCCCGCAGGCACCACCTCCGCCTCAGTGATGAGGTCGGCCGGGGTCATGCCGCGTTCCTTGAGGGCGTTGTTGCAGGCCAGCACGCGCAGGCCCCGCCCGCGCAACCGGGCGATGTCCGCCTGCCTGGGGCACGCGCCCGCGCGCAGCAGCTCCACGGCCGAACCGTTCAACACCAGCGCCATGGCGCAGCCGGGGGCCGCGTCGGCATAATTTTTCGCGTTGCGCAGGGCCATGGCGAGGCGTGTGTCGTCGCCGTCCACATGCAGCAGCAATTCGCAGGTCATGGGCGCTCCTGGGGGTGATGGGTGAAGCGGAGGCGGGACGCTACCAGCCTTCCCGGTAGCCTCGCCGGACGATGGCGAGCAGCGCTTCATAGTCGCGTTTGCCGTTCTCCAACCCGGAAAGATAGGCGTCCATGCGGCGCGCGGCGGCCATGTCGGGCAGTCCTGCCAGGCGCAGGCCCGCCCCCGCGAACCGGACCGCCTTGCGGCGCAAACGCTGCAAGCCCGTCTCCGGCCGTTTTGCGGTCAGGCGCGCCAAAAAGCGGCGTAGGCTCTCCCGGGTCGCCGCCTCGGCGCGGGCGGGGTCCAGGTCCGATTTCTTCCGCAGGTGCCCGGCGATGCCAGCCACCACCCGGGCATACTGGTCCGCATACTCCGGGGCTGTGGCGACCTTTTCGAAGCCATCGTACAAGTCGCGCGCGCCCTTGAGCGCGCTGGGGCGTTCCTGAACGGCGCAGAAGAGCACCGGCACCCGCGCGCACTTGCCGTTGATGGCCTTGACGGCTGTGAGCAGCACCTCGAAGGCGTTGAGGTTTTCAATGCCCTCGGCAAGATCCAGCACGTCGAGGATGTTCTGCCTGCGCTCCACGGCGTAATACAGACTCACCATGGGATCGAAGGCCGCAAGCAATCGCTCCTCCGCCGTCTCCTGCATCAGCCCCCGCAGGCCGTCCCCGTCGTAGCAGGGCCAGGACTCGATCCGGCCGCGTTTTTGGCGCACCCAAACATGCGCGCCGTGGGCCAGGGCGCAGTCGGGGCGCCGGGCCAGCAGGGCCAGGCAGCGGGCGATGCCGTCCACGGTGATGTGGCGGTTTTCCGCGCGCATGACGATGTACTCGGTGGTGGCGGATTCCAAAAGAAAACGCAGCACATCGGCAAAACGTTTTTCCACGAAGTGCGTGTAGCGGACATTGGGGTAGACCGAAACGCCTGGCAGAGGAGCGGGGGAGGTGTCGGCGACGATGAGATTGAGCCCGGAGTCCTTGTACATTTCAAGGATGTTGCGCAGATAGCCCTGCCTGTTGCGCGTGGGCACAAGCATGGTGACCCGGTTGAGGAGGGGCGTGGGCGTCATAATGGCAGAGTACGGAAGCACACAGGCTTTGTCAAACGTACGTTGTGGCCTATTGTTGTATGAAATAAGCGTGTTGCGTGCGCCGCAGCGGCGGGCCGCAGTGGCGGGGGAGTCGGTCGAACTTTCGCTGTAATGCGCTGAAATAAAACAATTCAGCGCGCATCGCAAATGAAAGTTGTCCGGTATGTTGTCCGGTCTCGCGCCGTTCTGCCCCTTCCTCTTCTCGTGCTCGGAAGCTACCCCGGCAAACGGGAAAAGTCACGTTGAGACCGTGGGGCCCGCCGGTCACCCAATGCGGATCGTCCCGCCCTTGAAGATGTCTTTCAGCTGCTTCTCCATTTCCTTCTTGACCAACTCGACCGCGTTTTCCTCTAGGATCTGGAACAACGAGTTGAAGTCGTTCTGCCTCCCGCAGTTCCCGCAGGTCAGCATCTCGCCAGGCTGGGGCTGATACCCCTCGTGGGGGACCACGAACTTGGTGGACTCGCAGAACACGCAGCGCAGTGGCATCGAATCAGGCAGATCGTCGAGCATGGTTCACCTCTTTCCCGAGGGCGTGGGGACTAAGGCACCCACCAGGCCTCCGACGACGGCGCAAAGCAGAGGGTGTTCCAAAACCTTGGCCAAAAGCCCCTTGGCTTCGACCTTTTCTGTCTCGGTTGCGTCAGCGGCATCGATCCTGGCTGCTGCTGCAGCATGGAAGGCCTCGATGGTCATGGTGTTGCCATGTCCGACCTGCACCGGAGCGTTGGCATGCAGGTTGTTGATGACGATGCCTGGCTGGTCGGGCTGTCTCGGCTTGGCAAGCTTCACGGAAAGCGCACGTGCGTGCCCCTCACGAGTCATGGCCAGGGAATCGTATTCGTTGCCGAGTGTCCTGTGCTTCAAGAGCCCTCTGGAAATGCAGACGTTGAGCGCAGGGATGAGTTGGGGCTCGAGTTCAGGGTACAAGGCGATGAAGGCTTTGCTGTCCTCTTTGTCAGGCCCGAGGTTGAAATAGCTGATGTTGATCGTCGCCCCATGCATCTCCATGTCCTCAAGTAGGAAAATCATGAGCTTGTCGACGACAGCTTCGATGTCCAGTTCCGGCATGCGGCCTCCACGGCTTGGAGTTCTGGTGAGTTCTGCCCTAGTAGTTCTGTCTCATGTCCATGTCGATACAGCATTGTGCGATGCTGTCAACCGCATGCCAGGGCGGGGGCATGCGTTAGCTGCCGTGTCCTTGGTAGGAGAGAAGCGGAGCGAAGAAGGAACTAGGCTATCTTCTCTATCCTCGCGCTTTCCACCGGTCATGTTTTGTCATCCAGTCGTCCGCTTCGGACGGCATCGGCGCGGTGGTGCGCAACACCTGTCGCCTGGCCTGATGGTGTCGGTTGCGGCTTCTCCGTGGTAAGCCTGCCGCCCGCAAGTTCCCGGCCCGGTTTGTGTCCCCCGAGGATACAAACCGGAGCCGCCGCGCCTGGCAGGAGCCCTCAAGTGGTGAGCAGGCGCGCGATTGGGCGGAGGGCCCTGTGCGTCGCCGGCCAACTTGCCCTGCCGTCCGCATCGCTTTCTCCTGTAGCTCACGGCCAAGTTCCAGTGGTTTTATTTCAGCCACTTTCGGCGCTGTTTTCCGCCCGATTTCACTCGGCCCTCATGACTTCGCCTTGTCTTTCCGGTGAGTTCCGCTGGTTCGCGTCGGCGGTGTGCTGCTTTCTTCGCCAAGGGCCCTTGCGCGCGACTTCTGCGCGATCGTATGATGCCCGCAAGAGGTCCACCCCGCTTCCTGGGCGGGGGCGCATCCCGAGTTGGACGGCCCCTTGACGGTCACCGGGATTCCACAAAGGCTTGCTGGACGAGCTGGCGCTCCCGCCCTTCCTTTCAGTCCCTGCCGCCCCTGGCAGGCGTAGAACGCCCTTCCCACGCGTTCATGTCCAGGCGACCCCACGCCCAGGCTCTGCGGTTCACGAGACGAGCCGCCGGGATGAGTCGGCACTGCCGACTAGACTTACCTTCCCCACCAACATCAGCCGCCGGAGGGCATCATGGGCCGTAGTCTCGTTGCACAGGTGCGCGCGGTCTGGTCCGCCTCACGGATCCTCGTCGTGGGCAAGAGCCGCTTCCGCGAGAAGCAGGACGTGCGCGAGCAGCTGCACGCCGAAGGCCTCGGGGCCACCTCGGCCCGCATCGCCGAACGGACCAACATCGTGAGCTACCGCACCTACGACGCCTATCGCGCCGTCACGGCCGATTTCGCGCGCTTCGCCGCGGCCCAAGGCGTGGCCAGGGTGCAGGACCTGCGGCCGGAGCATGCCGAGGCCTTCCTCGCCGACAAGCTGACCGCGGGCAAGTCGTGCAACACGTTGCGCACGTACTCCGCCGCCCTGGGGAAGTTCGACCAGGCGCTGGCCAGGGCGCCGCGCGCCATGCGCATCCCGCATGAGGCCCGGCTCTCTCCGGGTCTTGAGCCCGCGCGGCAGCGCTTCAACCGGCAGGCCCCCAGGCTCGACGCCGAACGAAGGGCATACGCGGATGCGCCCGGCCTGGTCACGGCTATTCAGGGTGATGGCCACCGGCTCGCGGCACGGCTTCAGCTGGAGGCAGGGTTCCGAGTTTCCGAAGTGCTCGGGCTCCGGCGCTCAAGCCTTGTCGGCGAGACCCGCGACCCGGTCACCGGCAAATGGTGCGGTCTTGTGCACGTCGTTGGAAAAGGCGGGTTCGAGCGAACGCAATACGTGCCCGCCATGGCTTACCGCGCCCTTGCAGAGCACCTGGACGCGCACGCCGGCGGCATGGGCCTCCGCTACAAGCCATACCTCGCAGACCTTCACCGCGCCGCTGACGCTTCTGGCGAGGCCTGGGGCGGCTCACATGGCCTTCGGCACAACTACGTCCGGAATTTCCTGCTCGAAGCCGTCGAGGCCGGGCTCGGCACCGAGATGGCCATGCGCGAGGCCATGGAGAGGGTCGGGCACCACAGACTTTCCGAACTCAAGACCTACCTGCGGTGACGGGGGCTGGCATGGGCAGGGAGTCGACGACCGCGCGGATCCGCGAGCTGTGGCCCGTGGTGCGCGCTTTGCGGAAGGACGGGGTCTCGTGGCGGCAGATGCCCGGGCGCATGCACGACCTTTGCGGCCTGCCCCGGGTGTCCCACGCCTGCTACCTCCTGCTGGCCAGGGAGGACAGAAACCCGCCTCATTCACCCCGTGGCCAAGAGGGCTTCGAGGAAGGGAAACTCAAGGCAGCAGACAACGTCAATCTGCTGTCGAAGATGCTCATGTTGGCTCTTGTCGTGGCTTCCCAGGCATAGGTAGTAGTTTTCCCCGTCATGCCGAGCGTACATGATCCATTCTCCGGTGACGGCCTTCTCACCGGCCAGCCGCTCCCAATTCCCAATCGTGGCATCGTAGGAAAGCGCATTGACATCCTCTTCCGTCAGGAAGCGTTCCTCTCCACTCTCTTGAGCTTCCCTTGCACGCTCTTCAAAGAGCGGTAGCCCGTATTTGGCGAGTCCGCGCCGGATGTTCATGGCGAAGGAACGCATGCCATCAGGGAGATAATGCTTGTGCCAGAGCCCCTTCAGGGGAGGATACTTGTTCTGAATTGGTGCCTTGGTCAGGCTCCCTCTTCCACGTCCTTCGAGGGCCAGAATTTCATCCACGATTTTTCCTGGGTTCAGGCGCCTTGAAGCGAAACCACCCCACAGGTGGAGCACCAGGAGCATGCTGTAGCGGCCCGGAGCCGCCCGCTCGAGACCAATCTGACGAGCAAAGTTGAGGAGTTGGTCGGCGTGGTTCGTCCCGTCAGGGCCGGTGAAGTGGTACTCCACTTTGGGCATGTGCGCCTCGTGAGGCTACTTGGGCTCTTCGTCTTCCATCCCGCACAGTTTCCGGGCGATGGCCAGGGCCTGTTCGTTGTCTTCGGCCATGAAGGCGGCCTTCATGCTCGAGAGCAGCTCTTGCCGCTCACGTCCAACGCGGAGCGCCAGCTCTGCCACTTCCCGCATCTGCTGGTTCTGGATGTCCATTCGCGCCTCTCTCGTTTGCCCCAGCAGATGGAGATGAGTGGTCTCGGCTCACCCTGGCGACTTGCCTTTCTCATGTCCGCCTTGATACAGGACAGTGCAATGGTGTCGGACCCCCTGTCAAGCGGCGAACAGGCCAGGTGCTTCCACATGGGCACGGGGGAGTATCTCTCAACAACTGGGCGGCAATCCAGCTCCGCAAAGCCTGCCCACACGGAGCCAATATGAAACGTGACGAACGGGCCGTTCGCAAGGTCACAGCCGAAGAGATGATCGCGGAGTTGTCCGGAAAATGGTGCTGGGAGAATGTGTACAAGAAATTTTGCGCCAGACTCTCGGACTTCAACCTCAAACCGACTTCACTGTTCACCGTCCTGCTCGTGCATGACCCCAAAGGACGAAATCAGGTGGGGCACGGATACTTCGCATGGTGGCCGGAAGAGGTCGTGCGGGAGCAGCATCAGGTTCTCCAGAGGTGGTATGACCACCGGGCCGGGATCATTCCCCGCCAACCCTTCGATTCCAAGGGCGAGGAAACGACCGCAGAATTGCTGTACGAGTGCAGAGAAGATCCCGAAAAGACCGTCGCAACACTCTTGGCGGCCGCTTTGTTCGAGCGTGTCGGGAGCAGTCGACGGGCATATCCTCATGACACTTGGCCGCCCTCTCGTGCAGTAGCCGCTTTGTACCGAATGGCCTGCACCGAAATGGGTTTCCCGCAACATCATGCGCCCTGGCATCAGGCCAGCACCAGCGCTCTTCCCTGGGGCACCAGCGAGTATGACCATGGGCCAATCGAATCGTTCGCTGAACTGATCCGTTTTCTCGGCGAGGAGGTTGCCTCGGTCCTTCTCAAGAACCGACTGGTGGTTGTGGCGTTCGCCGAATCTCCGGACCCGGAAATTGCCGCGATCCTCCACCCTCAATACGAAGAGGAGCGAAGGCGGGATGAGGAGTGGGACGCGAAGTATGCGGCTCGGCAGGCCGAGGAGCGGGCAGAAAACGAGAGGCGCAGACAAGCGCACCCTCGCTGTGACGAGTGGCGATCCTTGCCTGCCAAAGAGCTGGAGCAAATGGTCTGGACCATGCCGTCAACGCAGGTCGCAGACCTATTCGGGGTGTCCGATGTGGCAGTCGCAAAGCGGTGCAAAAGCTCTGGCATCGCAAAGCCGCCCCTGGGGTTCTGGGCCAAGGTGGCAGCCGGGCGGCACCCGCATCCGAACGGCAAGCCGCAGGACACGCCAGCCAAGAAATCAGGGCGCCGTGGGGCGAAGTCGTCGGTCGACAAGTGAGGCGACCCAGAAGAAGCCTGCTCGACTTGGTGGGCATTGGAGCTGGAGGCCAGCCGCAGGCAGGAGGATCCATGAAAGAACGCCTCACCGCAGGGCTGCGCTTCTGCCGGAGCAACGCCGTGGTGCTCCTGCTGCTCGTGAACACCGTCCTCGGGGTGGCCACGTGCCACCAGGCCCGGAAAGCCATGAAGTACGCGCGGGATGCCGAGTCCGAGGCGCAGGAGGCACGCGAAGCAGCAGAGAGCGCGAAGGAGGCGGCAGAAAGCGCTTGGTGGTATCTCCGGCGCTGACTCGGCTTGCCCTCACCGCAGAGTGTCGCTATTTTCAAAGTCGGCCCCTGCCCCCGCATCAGACTGAAAACGTGTAGGTCCGGTGCGCGTAGCCCCAATGGAATCGTACACTTCCTTGGTGGCTCCAGGGGCCGCTTCTTTTTCCTGCTCCGGCGACGCGTTGCTCTGAAGGGCTTCTGGCGCGCTGGCCCCATCAACGCCTCCCTGATGCCTTTACTCCTGGCCAGTTCGTCGCGCGCGCTCCTCGCCGTAGAAGCTCACCTGGTGCGTGACGACATCCTTCCCCGCCCCGCACTTTGGGCAGATGATGAGGCGCACGCGGATGAGGAACCCGGTGCGTTCGTCGCGCATGAGCTGGCCGCTCTTTCGCTGGCGGATGGTGTTCCCGCAGACGGGGCACTTCACGAAGCCACCTTCATGCCTCTCCTGCTGGGCCTTGCCTGCGCCATGTGGCTCTCTCCTGCACCGGCGCGGCGCCGGGGTCTGGTTTTCCTGCATTCTCCTGAAAATTACAGGAGCGCGCCTAGGCCGCGGCGTCACCGTGGGCCTTGACCACGGCCTTCAGCCGCTCCTGGGCCTCCCGCAGGTAGTGCCGCAGGACGTGGAAGGCCGCATACTCCGCCCCGGCCCGGCTTCCGGCCCACACGAAGGGCACTCCGTAGCGGACCTGGAAGGCCAGGACGGACTGCAGCGCGGCGTGCGGCTTCATGCGGGAGCGGTAGCGGCCCTCGGCCATGTCCTGGAACGAGGCCTCGACCACCACGGCGAAGGCGTCCATGCCCCTGGCCCGGGCGAGCTCGCGCTCGAAGCGCTCCCGGCCGTCACCGGTGAGGCACCCCAGCAGGTCGTCCAGGCTCTTGCGCTCAACCGCCACGCGGTCTTCCAGCCCGGCAAGGGAGTAGTCCCCGGTGGGGAGAGACCCCGCCAGCACCTCGCAGTCAAAACCGCTGAAGGTGAACGGGGCCTGCTCCCGGGTGTCGCAGATGAGCTTCATCGGCCGCGCTCCGCCTTGTCCTGGCCGGTCATCCTGGCCGCCCCCATGACGCTCTTGCCGCCCGCGCCGACTTGCGGTATTTTCTTAAGCCTGGATGAAGCCTCCGAGCCCACGTCAGTGCGACTACCAGAGGACTGGCGCGCGTAGCCCTGGTGGTTGCGAGACTCCCCAGGAGCACCGGAGTCCTCGTCCTTCCATCCCACCACAAGGCACGGCGGGCAGAGCGGCCCAGCGAAAGGTCCCGCAGAGATGTCGGCGAAGGGGCCGGCCACTACTTCACCAGTTGCCGGTCGATGACCGCCTTGACGGTTTCAGGGTTCACGAGCTTGCCGTTCTGGCGCAGGAAGCTCGCGGCGCGCTCCTCGATGGTGCCGCCTTCGGCGCTTTTGCCTGTTGGGGCCGCACCTGGGATCACCTTGAGAGTCCCCAGGCCGTAGGTGTCTGTGTAGAGCTTCTGGTAGACCCGGTCTCCATAGGTCAACGGGTTGAACCAGGACGACGAGCTCTGGCGCAACTCCTCGCCCCGGCGCACGATGTCCCGCCCGTGCAGGCCTTCTTTCTGCGCGACATCTCGGAGCGTGGAGATGAACTGTTGCTGCAGCCCCTCGTCCGTGGTGTCGCTCTTGATCATCTTCTGGGCCTCGGCAAAGGCCAACTTGTCAGGGGTCGGAGTCTCCGTTGCGACCCTGACAACGTGAAGCGCCTGTTCGGGCGAAAGCCCCCAGGTCCCCAGGTCGCGCATCACGTCCGCAGACTGCACGTCCGCCCCAGTGGCCGCCTTGGCGAGCCAGGCAGAGTATAGCTGGTCGTTCCCGTGGAACTTCATGGCGGAATTCGCCAGATCCAGAGCCTTGAGACTGGCTTCGTAGGGAAGCCGGCCATCCTTCGCGAAAGCCTGAAGCGTCACGATGTCGCTGTTTGCCGCCGCCGTGGCCACCTTGCGGAGGGCCTCCTGGTTCGCAATCTCCCGGTTGCGCTCGCGCTGTTGCCAGGCATAGGTCTGGGGAATCTCGAGGAACTTGACGACCTGCTGTTGCTGTTCGGCCGTGGCCCCGTGCTCATCGCGCCATTGCGGGCTCAACGCCTCCTTGATTTGCACGCCCGGCTGACTCGGGTACTTCATCTGGAGGACGTTCACCCAGGACGTGATTTCCGCCTTCTCGGCGAAGGGCTGCAGCTGGACCACGGCTTCGGGGCTCAAGTGCTTGGTCCAGACGCCGTCGCGCCAGTCACGCGAGAACGCACCGGGCGTGACCTCGGACTGGTACTTGACCACGTCCAGGTAGGTCTTTGGGCGCGCGTCTTCGATGATGGCGTCCTTCTGCGCCTGCGAGAGCAAGGGCGAAGCGTTGATGAGGTCGGAGTATCCCTGGAACTGCTGTTCGACCTGGACGACGTAGTCCGGCCCGCCGACCTTCACGATCGCCTGCATGTTCTTGGTGACATTTGAGCGAAACACCTCGGCCTGCGTCTGGAAATTCTTGAGCTGGAGGTTGATGCTCTGCTTCTGGACCTGGATGATGGAATCCCTGTGCAGGGCGTCGAACTCCTTGGTGAAGGCCTGTTGCGCCGCAGGTGTCGCAAGGCGGCGAAGAGAGTCCTGCCCGATCTTCGCGCTGATCGCGTCCCAGGCCGCCTGGTCCTGCTGGCTGTTCCCCGTCATCTTCGGCAAGAACTCAAGCATTGCCTGATTGGACCTGGCCGCGCTCTCGTTCTTCTCCGTGAGTGCGTCGTTCATGTCCTGCTGTCGCTGGATCTTGTCCGCGACGCTCTCGGCCTCCTTTCCTGCCTGGGCGACCTTGTCCATTCCTGCCCCGGCCTCGGCGACGTTGGCGCGCACATTGATCACGCCGGCGTCCGTGTTCGGGACGGGGTTCAAGACGTCTGCGGGTTGGTAGCCGTAGCCCTGTGCCATGTCTTTCTCCTCTGCTGATGGTCGTTTCGGGGCTATGCCCGCGGCGAGTCGCCAATGCGCGTGGTGATGTAGCCCTTGAGCTCCGCAAAGCCGTCCCTGATGGCCTGGGCGGGCTCTGGGCGCACGTTGGGCGGGAAGGTGAGGGCAAGTCTTCCGCCGGAGTCGCGAACGAGCCCTGCGCCGAAGTACGAGGCCAGGGCCTCCAGGCAGGCGTAGCGGCCGGCGGAGAGCGTGGTTTCGACGGGGCCCGGCTCTGGCCGGGGCCAAAGAACCGGGGTCGGTCCGATGATGAACGCCGCCTCGACCCAGGCGCGCACGTAGCCCGGCACGCCGATGAGGTCGCCGACGTCCTTGCCCTCGGGCGTCGGCCAGGGCCGAGATTGCTGGAAGTGCTCGCGCCACCAGGGGAAGGCCTCGATGCCCGCGCGGTCGAAGTCCAGCGCCACGAGGATGCTCGGCGCGGTGCGCAGGTAGGCCGCGGCGTCCGCGTCGGGCTTGCCGGATGCGGTTCCGAGCGCGAGGGCGCCGACGAGGTCCCCGGCCTCCTGGTGGACGAGCACGGCATCTATCTCCGACTCCACCACGGCGACCGGCCTGCCGTTGCCGCCGCCCAGGGCCAGCCCGGGCGTGGAGCCGGACACGGCCGCGTACTTGGGCAAGGTATCCTCCGGGGCCCAGGCCGAGCGGCGGACCTTCACCGCGACGATGCCGGCGCGGCGACGGGACGGGATGACCAGTCCGGCCGGGAGCCAGACCTTCTTCGGGTTGCCCTTGTCGTTCTGCTCGGGGGGCAGGCCCCACGCCGCGCGGTCCTCCCACCTGTCCGCCGGGTTCCACCCGATGCGGAGCCGGGCCACCGTTTCAGCGGTGAGGCCGCGTGCGAAGGCATAGGCCAGGCCTTCCGTGTCCGGCGCCATGGCCGCCGCACAGCTGGCCACGAACCTGTCCGCCTGCTTCTGCCACTGCTCGACGGGCTTCGCCGCGGGGCGAGGCTGCCAGGCGGCCGCCCTCGGCTCGCGGGAGTCATGTTTTGTCATGCTCCGGGGCTCGACGCTGAACGCCTTGCACGCATCCGGGTAGGTCATGGAGTCGCGGTCCCGCAGGAACTGGATGCCGTCTCCAGTCCACCCGCACCCCCGGCAGAGGAAGCGACCGCCGGTGTCGCCGCTCGGATGGTCCGGCCAGACCCGGAACCGGTCCCGTCCGCCGCACTTGGGGCACGACCCGGCCCACTCGCCGCCGCTCGTGCCGGCCTCCCTCTTGTAGCCCTCGGCAGGAAGGAAGTTCAGGATGGTGCTCATGCCGCACCCCTTCTTTGTGCCTCTTCAACCTCTTCGGACAGGGGAGAGGACAGGGGAAGGGGACAAGGGACACCCTCTAAAGAGGGGTGTCCCCTTTGTCCCCCTCTATCCCCGCCTGACAGCCGGGACTTGTCCCCCTGTTGTCCCCCTTGTCCCTCTGCGGACCAGTAGAAGTCATCGGCGGTGGCCACGTGGCCGGAGTCGAGCAGGGAGGAAACCGCACGCTTGAAGGCCTTCTTCTTCGCTTCCGCTTCCGTGGAAGTCGAAATGCCGCGGGTGTAGGCCTCGGCGCGCCAGTCGTTGATGTGGGCCCGACCGTTCTCACCCGCGACCGCGATGAGCGCCTCGTAGGCTATGCGGTTTGCCCCCTTGAGGGTCTTCGCCTTCCCAGGACCGCCCTCGCCCCTGCGCAGGACGATGGAGCTGATGGCCTGGCCGGTCTCCGGATCCTCCCAGCCGGTGGACTGGGTGGACACCGAAAAATAGATGGTGGGGGACTCCGGATGGTCCTTGCTCTTGGTGCACGTCAGGACTCGCATCTCCTCGCGCACGTCCAGGCGGAATTCCATGTCCAGGGCCGCGCGGAAGGCGGAAGCCCCACGGGCCCGCTTTTCATCCTGCAGGCCGGAGTGGTGGATGACGAGAACGGCGCAGGCAAAACGTTCGCGCAGGCGGTCCTGGGCCGCGACGAAGGCGCTCATGTCCTCGGTGCTGTTCTCGTCGCCGCCGAAGCAACGGGCCAGGGTGTCTATGACGACGAGCTTCGGCTTCCCGTGGCGCTCTGCCAGCTCCGCGATGGCGTCAGACACGGCGCCCTCGCTCTCGGGATTCAGGAAGAGCGCCGGCGTCTTCGACACGAAGAGCGGGACGCGTCTTGCGTCCACCTGGTGCGCAACGGCCCAGGCCATGATGCGCGCGGCAAGGCCTCTGAAGCCCTCGCCCGCGATGTAGAAGACCGAGCCGGGATCCGGGACGGAAATGCCATGCCAGGGAATGCCGGATGCGATGCAGAGGACCATGTCCAGGGCCAGGAAGCTTTTCATGCACCCGGACGATCCGAAGAGGCCGACCAGCGTGTCCGCTTCAAGGTAGCCGCGGATGAGCCACTTCGTCGGTTGGGGCGCGGCGAGCATCTCCGCCGCATGGACGAAGCTGAAGGTCCGGGCCGGGGGCTGTGGCTCCGGCTGGAGGACCTGCACGCGCTCCTGCACCGCCTCCCGGATGGCTTCTTTGTTGGGGGACTGGGCTTCGCTCATTGGGCGAACCTCCCTCCTTCCGGGTCATCGAGGGCCGCCTCGATGACCACGTGGCAGTGGTCCACCACACGCGATGCGGTGGGGCACCATGGCCAGCCCCGAGCGGCCAGGGCGTCCGTCACGGTGTTCAGGGTGCGCCAGACGAACGGCAGGGGGAGATTGACTCCCGGCAAGGGCAGGGGTAAAAAGGCTGCACACGCGCATCCCTTTTCCCGCCCCCGACGCCTGGCCCGGCAGAGGGGGCTTCTTTTCCTTCTCATGCCGCCTGGCCCCCCGAGAGCTTCTCGACGAGCGCCAGGATGTCGCTGCCCTTCCAGAAGGTCATGCTCCCGGAACGCACGGGGGAAGGAAAGCGGCCGGACTTGACCCCATCCCACCACGTGCTGGGGCTCACGTCGATGATGGGGGAAGAGCTCCCCTTGACCCGGACGATGGACTTGAGCCTGTAGAGGCCGGCGGGGTCGATCCGCGAGGTGTTGGACATGGACTGTATCCTCCTTTGCCGCGCTTCGGCGGACATGCGTGGAGGATAGGCCCTGGAAATCCCGGGTGAAAATCCGGTGAATTCCGTGGAGCCGTCAGGTCAGAAAAGAAAATCTCCCGAAACCGTCAGACGGATTCAGGAGATTCCTTGCGGGATGAACAGATTCGCCCAGCGACAGGGAATGCCCGTGGTTTCACGGTTCCCACGGCATGAGGAGATTATCCTTGCCGGGGTGCTCCGGGCTTGTTGGTCTTGTGGTCGTCCGGCAGTGCGCTCCGCAAATCCTCAAGAGCGGCATCGGAAAGTTGCAGGCCAAGTTTCTTGGCAATGGCCTTGATATCGCTCCGGCACCGCGGCTTCTTGCCGTCCTCGCCGCAAAAGACGGCAATTTTTATCATCACGGGAAGGTACACCGCACGCCATTCCTGGAGCTTGAGGGCATTCGCCTTCTCCGTTGCGGCGGATGTCCGCTTGGTATGTGACGCGGGGGATGCCGGTTGCTCTGCGGCGGTATCGCCCGGAACTCCCGCCGAGGCGCGAAGCTCTGCATTCTCGGCCTGGACCTTGCGCAGTTCCTCGCGCAGGGCCAGGGCCTCGTCCCTGGGCATCAGGTCGCCGTCTATCTTGTCAATCAGCAATCCGCAGAGCGTCCCGGATTCCTTTTCGCGCTGTGCACGAAGGGTGGCGTTCTCGCTTTTCAGCGCCACATTCTCCGTTCGCAACCCTTCCTCCTCCCTGGTCAGAATGGGGCCGCGGTGGATCTTCTCGGCGTTCTCATTCTCCCAACGGGCAAGGTCCACGACGTGAACTTGGGCCTCTTGCAGGTGATGGATGTCCGGAACACCAACCCCGAAGGTTCTGCGATAGGGCAGCTCCTGTTTTTCCAGCACGTCGATCACATCAAAGGGGCTCCAGCCCCACCTCTCCGCGAGTGCATCGCAGAAAATCCAGTTGTCTGGAGAAGCTGTGGGCCCCGTCACCTTTTTGGGCTGGTCAACAACGGGGGACCACTTGAAGCTCGGGTTGTTGTTCTCCATCTGGACCACGTCCTCCAGCTTGAAGACGATGTTGGTCCAGTCGTACCGGACATATTCACCATCCTGATGTTCGTACGGACGCCCGCGCGGTTTGCACTTGAAGATGACTTCGCCGGTTGGTTTCATGAACCTCCCCACCATGAGGTGTGCGTACATCCGCTTGTCTCGAAGCATCTCGGCAAGGGTGACTTCAGAGACGCCAGGCCAGCGTTCCCGCATTTCCTCGAATGTGAGCGCGTGCGGCAGGATGATCGTTCCATCCTCGCTGAAGAGTTCCTCTGCACTGTAGGGAAGCCCCATATCACCCTCCACTTTCCCTGGTGAAGTCCAGGGCCAGGCCGCCAGGGTTCGCGGCTTTTCGGGGCGGTTCATGACGCCGCCCCTAGGCCCTGGAAATGCGCGCTGCTCAACCTGCCGGGCACTGGTCCTGGACGAAGTTCCACAGCAGGTAGGCGTCCTCCTCCAGGTAGCCCATGATGGCGGACAGACCGATGGCGTGGTCGGAGTTCAGCGTGGCGCCCTCGACCGTCTCCGGGTCGTCCAGAACGTGTTTGAGGAAGCCCAGGGCCGTGGCGAGGGACTCTGCGGCCTGCGTCGGCGTCCGCTTCTTTTCGGGATTCTGGGTGGCTGCGCTAGGCATGGGCCACCTCCTGGAGGAGGCTCGGCTCTTGGGGCTTGGAAAACTCTTGGATCAGCTCGTCCCGGACTTTCTCTGCAAGGCACTTGAGCACAACGCCGACATTGTGGGCATGCGCGTCTTTGGGGCCTTCCGCCCAGCCGACACCTTCCAGAAGGTCGGCGAAAGCCGTGATGGGGTAGAAAACTGGGAGGAGGATGTCCTCCGCCTCTCCCGGTGAAAAAACGGCCTGGACGGCCTGGGCCGGAGTGGTTACTTCCTGGTCAGCCATGGTCGACAGCTCCTTTGTCGGTTGTGGTCAGGCCTCGGTCGGTGTTCCAGCACCTGCCGGGGCCGTTCTATTCACGGCCAGGCCCACGTCGGGCCGGGCTTCGCTTCAAATCCTCAAGCCCTGGCCTCCGGCCGGATGCCGCGGGCCGTAGCGCCGGGCGCCGACGCAAAGGGCTCCACCGTCACCCGGGCCTGATAGCCCAGAGCCTCTAGCGCCATTTCGAGGTGGTCCCAGCGCGAGGCGTGGAAGAGGTCGAGCAGGCGGCGGACGCTCTTCGGGTCGGTGCCCAGCAGGCTGGCCAGCTTGACCTGGCTCACGCCCTGGCGGCGCATGGCCTGGTAGATCGCGAGCTTCACCTCGGCCATGGCGGGGAGCACCACGGAGGGGCCCTTCTCCCTGCCCCTGGGGGGGGAGGGGGGCGCAGGGGGGATATCCTCCCCCTCGTCTATCATGGCGGCGAGCATGGTCAGGGCCACGTCGAGGGCCATGTCCCGCGCTTCGGCCTCGCTCCGGCAGGCGGTGAAGGCTCCGGGGATCCCCGCGACGGCCACGAGGAAAGTGCCGTTCGTCTCCGGGGTGATGGTGTAGGGGTAGCGCAGCATTCTAAAGCTCCTTCGGGTCAATTCCGAGCTGCTTGCACAGCATCTTGATGTACTCCGGGCCCAGGTCGATGTTGCCGTGGGTCGAAACCGGGGCCTTGCGTCCCTGGTAGCGCACCAGCTGGTGCCCGCCTTTCCCACGCGCCTTCTCGATTTCCGCGCCCAGGGCGGCCAGCCTTCGCAGCAATTCTTTGCCCTTCATGCAACCTCCATATAGGGCATTTCTGCCCTATGTCAAGATGCGTCCTGATGGCGAATGGGAATAACCCGGCCGCCCTCAAGCAGTGCGTCGAGGTAGTCCGCCCAGGCCTGCATCATCTTCGTCCGGTCGGCGAGGTATTCGGCGGAATTGTAGGCCCCACGGACTTCGTCCCGTTCCGAGTGTGCGAGCTGGCGCTCGATGTGGTCACGGTTGAAACCAAGCTCGTTCAGGAGGGTGCTGGCGATGGATCGGAAGCCGTGCCCGGTCATCTCGTCCTTACTGAAGCCCAGGCGGCGCAGTGCCCCATTGACCGTGTTCTCGGACATGGGCCGGGCATAAGAGCGCGCGCCGGGGAAGAGGTAGCGGCCCGTGCCGGTGAGCGGCCGGAGGTCTTCCAGGATGGCCAGGGCCTGCCGGGAGAGTGGCACAAGATGAATCTCGCGCATCTTCATCTTCTCTTCCGGGATGCGCCAGATAGCCAATTCGGTGTCGAACTCGGACCACTCCGCATGCCGAAGCTCGCCGGGGCGGACAAACACCAGCGGGGCCAGCTTGAGCGCCAAGCGCGTGATGGGCGAACCCTGGTAGTCATCGATGGCCCGAAGCAGCCCCCCGACAGCCTTTGGATCCTTAATGCTTGCGAAGTGCCGCTCGGGAGGAGGGGGGATGGCGCCGCGCAGGTCGGCGGCGATGTCACGTTCGGCTCGGCAGGTGGCGATGGCGTAACGGAAAATCTGGCCGCACTTCTGTAGGTCCCTGCGAGCGGTTTCGACGGCCCCGCGCTCTTCGATGCGCCGGATGACGGCCAGGAGCTCCGGCGGGGTGACTTCGCGAATGGGGCGGGCACCGATGAAGGGGAAGACGTCCTTGCGCAGTCGGCCGATGATGGTCTCTGCGGTGGAGTCTGTCCAGGTGTGCTTGAATTTGTCGAACCACTCCTCGGTGATGGCCTGGAAGGTTTCGGTCCCGGCCATTTGCTCCGCGGCTTCACCCTTCCTGGCGGCAGACGGGTCTATGCCCTTGCTGATGAGACGCCGGGCATCGTCCCTGCGCTCCCTGGCCTCCTTGAGGCTCACGTCGGGGTAGACGCCCAGGGAAAGGCGATTTTCCTTGCCCTTGATCCAATAGCGCAGGCGCCACCACTTTCCCCCTGCCGGGGCGATCTCGAGGTAGAGGCCTCGCTCGTCCTTGAGGCGCAGAGTCTTGGCCGGGTCCGGCTTGGCGTTTCTGACGGCGGTATCGGTCAGCGGCATGGGCACCCCCTGATGGTGAATGCCGGCGCGGCTTGACCAGGTTGTCCGGTCAGAAAGTTGTCCGCCGCTCCGTTATCCGGTAAGTTATCCGGTCTCGTGTCCGGTTGTCAAGGGATGGAATCGGACAACGCCGGACAGTGGCTCCGGCGTTTCTAGTTGAATCTCTAGGCTATTTGGATTGACTCGGATGCTGTCGGATTGTGAAGTGGCGGAGGGGGAGGGATTCGAACCCCCGGACGGTTGCCCGTCAGTGGTTTTCAAGACCACCGCCTTGAGCCGCTCGGCCACCCCTCCGCTTGCAGCGCGCGCAAAGGTCCCAAGGGACCACGCAATGCGAACCTGTTGGTGCCAAAACCCGGCGGGCAAGTCAATCTCTGCGGTCTCCTGCCAGAATGATATTGGGTGGGTCAGATTGAGGCGCTTGCCTTCACCCTGTAAATTTGATGAAATAGCACAAGTGGTAAAGTTGAAGCGCCGGTACGCCGATGAGCTTCACGCTGCGGAATTTTCCGCGTCACCGCGTTTGACCAAGGAGCGCCACATGAAATCGCAGCAGCAGATAGCCCCGGCCTCGGCCGTGTGGGCAATCGGCGGAGTAGGGGCCGTGCTGGTTCTCGCCGCCTTTTTCACCGCCAATCTGTATGCCACCCTCGGATTCGCCGCCATAGCCCTGGCCTTGGCGGGGTACTTGGCCTCCACACAGCACAACAGCGGCAGCGTGCTCATGGAAGGGACGCGCAAGCTGCTCTCGCGACGCAGAGAATTTTTGTATGATGAGGTCCGCTCTTGGCGGGGCAACGGCGAGTTGGCCGATCTCGTTTCCGAGCTCACCGAATACGGACTGCACCGCCGGGAGTTCTACCGCGGCGCGGTGTATGCCGTGGGCACCCCGTTTTTGCTGTGCGACAATACGGGATGCATCACCCATGTGAGCAAGGCCATGCTGTCCATGCTGGAGAGGCCGGAATCCGACACGGTGGGCAAGACCGTGAGTGAGGCGTTTTACGGCAAACCCGGCGCCTCCATCACCGAAAAGGTCATCGCCGACCAGCAGGACATCTCCAAAGAGATCGAACTGAAATTCTGGGACGGACGCGTGGCCGATGTTTTGGCCGTGGTGAACTGCATCCGCTCCGTCTCCGGCGAAACGCTCGGCGCCGTGGTCTGCCTGGCGGATCTCGCGGAGATTAAGAGGCACCAGCGCCTCCAACAGGAACAGCAAGAGCGCATCATGCTGGTGGGCAACAGCATCAACGACCTCGCCCAGCGTGTGGCCAGCGCCTCGGAGGAGCTTTCCGCCAGCGCGGACGAGCAGGCCAAGGGCGCAAACCGGCAAAAAGGACAGACGGAATCCGTCTCCACAGCGATGGAGCAGATGACCTCCACCGTGCTGGAGGTGGCCCAGAACGCGGCACAGTCGTCCGAGGCCGCCGCCACGGCGAGCAAAGCCGCCACCGATGGCGCGCACCTTGTGCGCGAGAGCGTGCAGGGCATCAACCTTGTGGCCGAAAGTTCGCGCAAGCTGGCGCAAGTGCTTGGACAGCTGGATTCGCAGGCCGCGGAGATCGACCGCATCATCAACGTCATCAACGACATCGCCGACCAGACCAATCTGCTGGCGCTGAACGCCGCCATCGAGGCGGCGCGCGCGGGCGACGCCGGGCGCGGCTTCGCCGTCGTGGCTGACGAAGTGCGCAAACTGGCCGAAAAGACCATGACCGCCACCAAGGAAGTCGAGAACTCCATCCGCGAGATTCAGGAGCGCAGCCAGCACGCCGTGGCCACCATGAGCGAGACCGAGAAGCAGGTGCTGGCCAGCACCGAGCTTTCCAACCGCACCGGGCAGGCGCTTGAAGAGATCATAAAGCGCATCGACGACGTGACCTCGCGCGTGGCGCAGATCGCCACCGCCGCCGAGGAGCAGTCCTCCGCCGCCGAGGAGATCAATAAGAACATCGAGGACATCGCCGGCATCGCGCGGGAGTCTGAGGAAGGCGCGGACCAGTCCGCCAGCGCCACCCGCGAACTGGCCGAACTGGCCCAGAATCTCCTCCACCTCTCCATGAGCTTCAGCGAGCAGAAGTCCGACGACTCGAAATTGCGCGCCAGCACCGGGCAGATGAAGGGCGTTTTGCCGAAGATCATGTACGAGTTCATCAAGGCGAAGTACGGCGCGGCCGTGCATGCCAAGGTGGCCGCGGCCATGGGCTCACCGATGTTCATGGCCACGGAGAGCTACCCCGACCAAGTGCTGCGGCAAATGGCCGAGGCCGCGGCAAAGGCCGCGGGCAAGAGTGAGCGCGACATCTTTGTGGAGCTGGGCCGCCACACCATCGGCGAATTCCACAAACTCTACCGCTCCTACTTCAAGGCCTCGAACCTTAAGGACTTCTTGCTCACCATGAACCAGACCCACGCGGAGCTGACCAAGGCGCTGCCCGGCATTGTGCCGCCGCGCTTCAGCTACGAGGACCGTGGTAATAAACTGACCATGATCTACAAGTCGCGCCGGGGCTACCAGCACTACTTCGAGGGTATTCTGCGCGGCGCTGCGGAGTTCTATAAAACGCCCGCCACCATCACGGTGCAGGTGCAGGACCCCGAAACCGCCCGCGCGGAGATCGTGTTTCCGTAACCTCCCGGCTGATCAGCAAAACAATAAGGCCCCCGGCGCAGCAACGCTCCGGGGGCCTCTTCGTTTGTTTGTTGGACAAAACCAAAGCTAGCCGAGCTTGGCGCGCCGCCTTTTGAGCTTGTACCACACGTACCAAGCGATGCTCACCACGAGCATGCCGATGATGAGCCCATCGAAGTGGTGGCGGTAGGTCTGCACCACTTCCCAATTTTCACGTAGCTTGAAGCCGCAGGCCAGCAAAAATGAGTTCCACAGCGTTGCGCCGACAGTGGTGGCCAGCACAAATTGCCAAAAACGCATGCGGCCAATTCCAGCAGGGATGGAGACCAAATGCCGCACCACCGGGATGAAGCGGCAGATGAAGAGCGTGAGCACTCCGCCGCTGCGGTGGAAGAACCGCTCGGTCATCTCCAGATCGTGCACGTCGAGCAAAAGAAACCGGCCGACCTTGAGAACAAAGGGGCGGCCGCCGTAATACCCCATGAAATAGGAGAGGAGCGAGCCGATGAGCGATCCCAGGCTGGTGGCGAAGATGGCTTGCGCCAGCCCCCATTTGCCGTCGGCCACCAGGAAGCCCACAAAGGGCATCACGGCTTCGCTGGGCACGGGCAGAATCATGCTTTCAAAGGCCATGAGCAGGGCCGCCCCGGCATAGCCTCCGGCATCCAGCACCTGGATGGCGTAGTGGGAGATGACTTCGGTGAGCACTGGCAAACCTCCGGGTTCGTGTCCCGGGGCTTTATCCCGGCGCGGGGCTTAGGGCAAGCGCGCCGTGCCCGAAGCGAATGCCCGCCCGATTGGCCGTGGGCTCAGGGCAGAAGCCCGGCTGTGAAGCCAAGCGTCCGGGCCGCCTCGTCCATCGCAGCATCGCCTCGGAAGCGCACCCAAAAGGTGTTCTGCGCCGCGCGCAAGTCCGGGGCAACGTTCACTGCCGCCGCACGTTCCAAAATCTGCCGCAGCCGGTGGCAGTCCGGGCGCTCCTGCTCCAAAAGACCGGCCACGGCAAGGCCCACCCGGCCGGTTAGCAGTTCGCGTTCCGGGTGCTCCTTGCCCCGTCCGGTCAGGAAGGCCAGGAAATCGCGCGAGGCCGAAACCTCGCCCATGATCCACTGCCAGCAAAGGGCCGACCACATCCTGTCCCAGCGCTCCGCGGCGGTCTGCGTGGTTTGCGCCTCGCGGTATGGCAGGAACAGGTGCGAGCCCAGACGCGTTTCGGTGAGTTGCAGACGCCATTGCTCGGCCTCCGCGTGGCGCACCCAGGCCAGGGCCAGGGCCTGCCGCTTGCTCCAGGGAATGTACGCGGCGGGGATGCACTTGGCGCCGCCCTCGCCCACGCGGATGCACCCGGCCAGCGGATCGCCGCCCTGCGGCAGCTCCCAGGACCAGGCGCAGTCGTCGCTGGCGCTTTCCCGCGCCCAGAGGATGCTCGCCCGCCCGGCGCGGTGCCCGTCCCCGGCGGGGCCGCCCGCCTCGGTCATCTCTATGCGCACGGAGAGCCCCGGCCAGTGCACGCTGGACGCGCCGCCGGGCTCCGGCAGGTCGCCTTCGGCCCAGAGCTGGATGAGCGCCTGGGCGAGGATGGTCTCCGGGCTCTCGCGCCGTGGGCGCACCTCGTGGTTCCACAGGTCGTGCCCGCCGCCCAGGGACGGATCGTTGCTGGCGGCCTGCCCCAGGTGGGACAAAAGCAGCGGCTCAAGGTCCTCCATGCCGGTGCGCGCGCCCAGCTGCATGGCCCGCAGGGCGAAGGTCAGCGCGTTGAGCGGTTCTATGCGCCCCAGGTCGTCGAAGAACCAGGCGCAGCTGGCGAAGGAGGACAAGGCCCACTTCTCCATGGTCAGCAGCTTCCAGGCCGTGTCGCGCGCGGCGGCGGTGAGCCCGGGGCGCAGGCGCGCGTGCGCGAAGGAATCCGGCGTCTCCAGGCCGGAGAGCACGCGGCCGTAGTGCACCAGCGCGTCCTGCGCATCAATGAACAGCTCGGCCCCGCGCGAAAGATAATGCTGGTCCACGCGGGCCTTCACAGCGGTCAGACCGTCGCGCAGGGGGCCGCGCCAGCGCTGATTCCAGCCGGGGCGGTGCTCGGCGCAGCAGCCGCAGTCGGCGCGCCAGCGCTCCACGCCGTGCACACAGCTCCATGAGCTGTTCTCGTGGATGCGCGCGCGACGCTTGGGCGGGTGCTGTTCCAGGTAGGTTGCGTAGTTGGTGAGCGCCACTTCCCCAACGCCCGCCCGCGCCTGCGAGAGCGCGAAGGCCAGCGCCATTTCTCCGAATTTGAAGTGATGGCCGTAAGTCTCGCCGTCGGTGGCGAGGGCCAGCAGCCCTTGTCCCGCGCCCTGGGCGGCCAGCGATGCCAGCCGCCCCCAGAACATGTCGCCGTGGCGGAGCAGCCCCTCGAAGGCCACGGCCTGCGAAAGCGGGCCATTGTAGAAATACACCGAGATGCTGCGGCCCTCGGGCAACTCCACCAGGTAAGGCTCGCGGATGTCCAGGCTGGCCTCGCTGGCCGGGGACCAATCGTCGCTGTCCAGCGGGGCCACTTCCCGCGCCTGCCTGGGGGCGAGAATAGTGAAGCGCACGCCCGCCTGTGCCAGCAGGTCCAGAGTGCGCGTGTCCACGGCGGCCTCGGAGAGCCACATGCCCTCGGCCCTGCGGCCGAAACGCGCCTCGAAGTCCGCCAGGGCCCAGGCGATTTCCGCGCGTTTCTCCAAGTCCGTGGCCAGCGGCATGATGACATGGTGGTAGATCTGCGCGATGGCGTTGCCGTGGCCCAGGCGCTGCATGCTTTTGCGGTCGCCCTCAAGCACGCGGGCGTAAACATCCGGGGCCTGCCGCTCCATCCAGGTGAGCAGCGTGGGACCGAAGTTGAAGCTGATGAACTCGTAGCAGTTCATGATTTCAATGATGTCACCCTGGCCGTCGAGCCTGCGCGCCCAGGCCAGCGGCGCGTAGCTCTCGGCGCAGATGCGCTCGTTCCAGTGCGTTGCGGGCGCGGCGCTGCCCTCGGGGAAGATGGTGTCCATCCAGGGGTCTTCCCGGGGGGGCTGGTAAAAATGGCCGTGAATGCAGAGCTTGTGTGCGGTCATTAGGCCTCCCGCGCTGATGGGTTGTCGCTGTCCGTCTCCTACCCCGGCGGAGGCTGTGGGGCAAGGGCCGTCGACAATCAGGCCGGGCGGGGGTATGCTTGAAGACAACGGGCGGTTTCCCCCTCTTTGCGGCCGCCGGAGGTGACATCTTGAATCGATTGGATTTTCTTTTCCGCTTTGTCCCGCGGGGCGTTGCATGCCTGGTCATTGCGCTTGCCGCGTTCTGCTTTGTGCCGAATTCGGCCCAAGCGGCCGAGGGAGAGAACGTGGGCCATGTGAGCCGCGTGAAGGGCAACGTGTATGTGTTGCACGCGGGCGAACTGTTGGCAGCCGCTCCGGGCGTGCCGGTGCGCCGCGCGGACGTGCTTAAGACCGGGCCGGGCGCGCGGGTTGAGGTGACCATGCTGGACGAGACGCGGCTGACTCTCGGCGCGGACACTGTTTTGGCCGTGGAGCGTTACGACCTGGGGCGGCAAAGCGGCCAGGGGGCGGTGGGCCTGCTGCTCACCAAGGGGGCTTTCCGTGTGGTCACAGGGCAGCTTTCCGCTCTGCGCGGCGGCCCCTTCGAGGTGCTCACCCCGCTGGCGACCATCGGCGTCGCCGGATCGGCCGCAGCGGGCGGCACGGACGTGTGGGGCGGCTTCCTCGCGCCCGAGGAACTGGGCGTGCTGCACCTTGCCGGACCAGGCGCTTACGTGAAGAACGACGGAGGCCGCTGCGATGTCTCCCGCACCTTCGAGGGCGTGCGCCTCACCTCGCCCACGGCGCCCCCGCCGGAACCGACCCTGTGGAGCCCGGACCGCCGCGCCAAGGCTCTGCGCGGGGTGGCCTTCGAGTAGCCCCGGCCCGCGCGGCCCGCGCCGATCGACTCGGCCGGGCGGACGTATTTGCCCCGGAATGCGCTTTGCATGGCTCAGCCCACTGGCAGGAGGCATGCATGGAATCGTTGCGGCTGTTTTTTTATCGCGAGGGCGAACATTACGAGTATCCGCGTGACGTGCGGGAGGCTTACGGCGAGCCGCAGCCCATCCCCATCGCCCCGGCGGACGGGCCACGGCTCGGCTTTGCGGTGGTGGAGGACCCGCGCGACGCGGACTTCCTGATCCTGCCTTTCAAGCTCGACCCGGTCATTTGCCACCGCCGCACGGCCTTTGCGCGCAACTTGCTGGAGCGGCTGCCCTATTTCGCACGATTTGAGCGGCGACATGTGCTCTTCAATTGCCATGACCTCTGCCAGCCACTGTGCACCAGCGCCTGCATCATCACCGACGACCCCGCGCGCTCCAATCTCGAAGACCCGTTCATCCACAGCTTTCCGCACGCGCCCATGGCCCACGTGCTGGCCGCCGCGCCCGCTTTCGACTTCGACGCCATCCGCTTCGACGTGAGCTTCGTGGGCACCATCTCCGATCCCGTCCGCCTCACGCTGCTGGAATCCGTTGGGGCGGAGCGGGGCCTGCGCCATTATCTCAACGCGCCGCTGGCCCCCTACTGGGAGCGCAGCGCCTCGTACCTGCACATGAAGAGCCCCGTGCGGCGCAAGCCCCTGGAGCGTCTGTACGCGGGCGTCATGCGCCGTTCCTGGGCCACGCTGTGCCCGCGCGGCCGGGGTTCGTCGAGCTTCCGCTTTTTCGAGACCTTGTGCATGGGGCGGCTGCCGGTGCATGTTTCCGACGAGTACACCCCGCCCCTGGCCGAGGATATCGACTATGGCGCGTTCTGCCTGTTTTTGCCCGAGGCCGAGGCTCCGAACGCCGGGCGGCTGGTGCGCGAGTGGCTGGCGGGGAAAAGCCGCGCCGAGCGGGAGGGCATGTGCCGTTTGGCCCGCAAGACCTGGGAGGAAAAGCTCGCCCCCCGGCACGAGGCGGATATCGTCATGACTATTTTGCGGCGGCATTTGCCGTTGGCTAAAGCTTTGTCCGGCGGTCCCGGGGGCATTGTGAACCTGGCGCGCCTTGTTCCGGGCTGCCTCAAGAACGAAGCGCCGCGCCGGGCGTTTCCGGCGGGCTATTTCGCGGGCATGGTGCTGGATGACGGCCGCAGCTGGTTCGGCGGGGCCATGCTGGCGCAGCCCGGTCCCCGGCCGGGCACGGTGCTGGTGGATGGCGCGCTGGGCGAGCTGCCCCGCGAAGGCCTGAACCTGCTGTATCAGGCCGGGCGGCGGCTTCCGGCCAACGCCCAGGTCGTCGATTTGGGCTGCGGCGCGGGCGTTTCGTCCATTGTGTTCGGCAATGCGCTGCTCTCTCGCCGGAATCTCGCCGCGCGGGTCTTTTGCGTGGAGGGCTGGGACGCGGGCGGCTTGGACACGTTTTGCGGCCATGCGCGCGGAGCGGGTGTGGAATTTGTGTTGCGCCCCCTGCCGGCAGCCGGAATCGGCGCGGGGGCGGAACGCTTTCGCGACGGATCGCTTGACCTTGTGCATGTGAACCGGGGGCTTGGGCCGCTGGCGCTTGCGCCCTGGTGGAGCAAGCTGCGGCCTGGCGGCGTGGCGCTCGTGCTGGAGTCTTCCCTGGCGGAAGATGGCGCAGAAACGTGGCGCGCGTTCGCTCTCTCGCGCGGGGGAGAGCTTGAACGCGGCGGCGGGGTGCTCCGTCTGCGCCGCCCTCCGGCGGAAATGGCGGCGGGCAAAACGGCCCTGGGCTTTGCCTGAAGGCCCTTGCGCGGCGCTAGCTGTGCAGCATGTCCACCAGTTCTCGAACATGCATGGGCAGATCCTTGAAGCTGCGCGCGCAGAGGATGAGCTGCCTTGTGGCCCATGAGTCCGTGAGCCGTATGGCGCGGATGTCCATGGTCTCCTTGCAGCGCTGGGCGGCGGTGTCGGGGATGATGGCCACGCCGACGTTGTTCTCCACCATGCGCCCCATGGCGAGAAATCCCCGCAGGCGCACCCGGTAGCTGATCTGCTTGCCCATGCGCGCCGCGTGCCCTTCCAGATAGGTCTGGATGGAGCTGCCCTCGAACATGCCGACGGTGTCGTATTCCAGCACCTCGCTGAAGCTGATGCTGCGCTTGGAGGCCAGCGAATGCTTGGGCGAAGCCACCACAACCATGGTGAGCTCTCGGAAGGGGTGCGTCTCCAGTTCGCCCACGTCGGTGGCCTTGGCCACAACGCCAAGGTCGGCCTTGCCGTCCACCACATCCTGCACGATCTCCGCCGAGAGCTTCTCATGCACGTCGACGCTGACGTTGGGGTGTTTGTTCAAATACGCGGAGAGCAGATCCGGCAGAAATTCCGTCAACGTGGCGGTGTTGCACAACAGGCGCACATGCCCCTTGAGCCCCTTTGCGTATTCGCCAAGCTCGCCCATCATGCGGTCCCATTGGGCCAGTATGATGCGCGCGTGGCGGACCAGCGCCTGCCCCGCCTGCGTGGGCGCCACGCCCCTGCGCCCGCGTGAGAGCAGCGGCACCTCCAGCATATCCTCCATGCCGCGAATGCGCGCGCTGGCCGAAGCCAACGCCAGGTGCGAAAGCTCCGCCCCCTTGGTTATGCTGCCGCTCTCCACAACGTGGACGAACAGCCGAAGATCGGTGAGATCAAAGGACATGCGCTGGCTCCTTGAGGCTTTGGACTGGGCTGAGGCGGAAGAATATGCCTTCGCCAGAGCCGAAGGCATACTCAAAAACTTCCGCATTTACAACACGCAAGCGGCGCAGCAATGTGCGAACTGGGAAGCGGCGACCCCGCCAGCGCCGCATAAACGACACCGCGCCCCGCGCACGTGAGGATATATGAATCGCGTCAGCCTTGCCTTCATCCGGGTCTTCTTCTTTGTCATGCTCTTCGTCAGCACGGCCTGCAACAAGATGGACAGTTCGCTGCTGCGCGACGATTTTTCCGCCGCACAGTCCGAGGTGAGCGCGGCGAACGCCGCCGCCAAGCCCGACGCCGAGCGCGTCCGCGAGCTGGAAGGCCGCGTGGCCCAGCTTGAGGGCCAACTCGCCGCCGCCCATCAGGCCGAGGCGTTCTCGGACATCCCCGGCGGAGCCAACTGGGACTAGCTCCCGCGTCAGATCAAGCACCGACCCCTTCATACGGCCCCGGATGCGCGCGAACTGCGCCGCGCGCGTCCGGGGCTGATTTTATTTCCGCTGCATTGAAAGCGAGAATTTTCGCACAATTAGTTTGACAATCAAAATACACTTTAATAAAGCCGTTCGTAGATCAAACAAACGCCGTCGCCGAAAACACCGGCGGCGACCCCGGAGGATGCATGATCGGCCGTTTTTCCCGCCTTGGCGAATACCGTGAGCTGTTCCGCAGGCGCGAGGCGTTGCAATGCCTTGCCGGTGGGCTGTTCGCCCTTGGTTCCTACGCATGGGACGCGGCAACGTTGGCTCCCGCGTGGGCGGCCACGGCGCTGGCGCTTGCCTCCGTGGCGCTCAACGGCTTGCCCATCGTTTGGGGCGCGGCGCAGGGGGTGGCGCAGCGCCGGGTCAACGTGGACGAGCTGGTGGCGCTGGCCATAGCCGCATCGCTTTTGCAGGGCGAATTTCTCACCGCGGGCGTGGTCGCGTTCATCATGGCCCTGGGTTCACAAGTGGAGGAGGCCATCGGTGATTCCGCGCGGCGGTCCATACAGGCGCTTGCGCGCATGACGCCCGAGCATGCCGCGCTGCTGACGGCCGAGGGAGCTCGCACCGTGCGCGTGGCGGACGTGCGCCCCGGCGACAGGCTGCTGGTGCGCCCCGGCGAGCGTATTCCAGTGGACGGCGTCATCGCCGCCGGAAGCACTGCCGTGGACGAGTCGAACGTGACGGGCGAGTCCATCCCCCGTGAGCGCGGCGTGGGTGAAAACGTTCTGGCCTCCAGCCTCAATTATTCGGGCGTCATCGAAATGACCGCCGAGCGCGTTGGCGCGGATACGACCCTGGGCCGCGTGATGCGCCTGGTGGAGGAAGCCGAGGCTTACAAGCCCCGGGCCGCGCGCCTCATCGACCGTTACGCCCGCTGGTTCACGCCGCTTGTGCTGTCGCTCGCGGGGGCGGCCTGGGCCGTCAGCGGCGACGCCTCCCGCGCCGTGGCCGTGCTGGTGGCGGGCTGCCCGTGCGCGCTG
>Ga0183100_1000376_pt1 | contig 40228 bp, 33 predicted proteins | sample Biomet2_FD_127789 | JGI IMG/M metagenome (GOLD analysis project Ga0183100, IMG submission 127789) | Microbial communities from bioreactor (seeded with anoxic lake sediment) at LBNL, California, USA - Biofuel metagenome 2 | ecosystem: Engineered > Bioreactor > Anaerobic > Unclassified ... | reverse complement strand
GTTATAAAAAAGAACCGGAAATATCCGTAGGGATTTTAACGGATAAAAAGATAAATTTTGAATTATATGGCGAGTATAAAACCGAAGGCTTTCAAAAACCCGTAAGCGGGCGGTTTGTGGCTGAGTTGACTGCTGACAATAAAATTTATTGTAAACGGAATGATGAAGATTTTGCGACAGCCGGAGAAATCCTGTTCACACCGGTTGATTCCTCAAACGAGTCTTTTCTTATAAGAGATGTAGTTATTGGAGTTCAGTTCCATTGGGAGAGAAAAGAGAAAGAAAGGTTTACGGGGGCATTAAAACTTATTATTGAAAATGGTAGTATCACCGCTGTTAACATACTCCCAATTGAGAAGTATCTGGTAAGTGTTATCTCTTCGGAAATGAGTGCAAAGTGCAGCTTGCAGCTTCTAAAGGCTCATGCCATAGTTTCCAGAAGCTGGCTGCTTGCCAATATAGAGAAATCAAAATCTGTAAATAAAGCTGAAAGCGGCCATCCCAAAACTTATTCTACTGAAAATGAATTGATAAAGTGGTATGACAGGGAAGACCATTTATTATACGATGTATGTGCGGATGACCATTGCCAAAGGTATCAGGGAATAACAAAAATATTTACCGATATTGCAAAAAAAGCTGCTGAGCAGACCGCCGGAGTTGTTTTGACTGCTGATAATCAAATTTGTGACGCACGCTATTCTAAATCTTGCGGGGGAATAAGTGAGAGCTTTGAAAATGTTTGGGAACCTTGCAAGCTTAATTATTTGTCTGCCATAGTAGATTATAAATTTGAACCTGAAAATTATGACCAGGATTTCTCAAATGAAGCTAATGCAATAAAGTGGATTTCAGGTAATCCTTCTGCTTTTTGCAACACAACTGACGAAAAAATTCTTACACAGATTTTACCCGATTTTGACCAGGAAACTAAAGATTTTTACCGCTGGAAAGTTGAGTATTCTCAGGAAGAATTATCTCAAATTATAAAAGACAGAAGCGGTATGGATTTTGGCAACATAGTTGATTTAATTCCAATTGAAAGAGGAAACTCAGCCAGATTAATTAAATTAAAAGTTATCGGCACTAAAAAAACTTTAACAATTGGTAAAGAATTGGAAATCAGACGTACGCTTTCCCGCTCTCATTTGTACAGTTCGGCTTTTTATGTCCAAAAAGAAAATATTGTTGACGGAATTCCCGGAAAAATAATATTGCATGGAGCCGGCTGGGGGCATGGTGTTGGTCTCTGCCAAATAGGAGCAGCAGTTATGGCTTCTAATGGATATATGTTTGACGAAATTCTTTTGCATTATTTTAAAGATGCAGAATTAAAGAAAATTTATTAGGATGAAAGTTCTCTACTCGTGCCTTTCAAAAAGCTGGGGCGGAATGGAAATGTTTACCATTACCGCCGTACGTCAACTATTAAAGTATAATCTTGAGGTTGAGTTATTATGCATTGATAACTCAACCATGCATAAAAAAGCTATTGAGGCCGGTATTGTAGTCCATGCCATTAATATCTCCGGATATTCCAAACTTTCTGCCGTTTCCAAAATTGCCGCTTTAATTAAAAACAGAAAATTTAATGTTGTTCATTCTCAGGCATCCAAAGATCTTTGGTTCCTTGTTCCTGCATTAAAGTTTTGCGGCAGCAGGATTCCATTATTCTTTACTAAACAAGTACAATCTTATATTATTAAGAAGGACTTTTTACATAGAGCCATATATAAAAGAGTTACTTTAGCTTTTGCTATTAGCAATGCGGTTAAAGAAAATATGATATTCTCAACACCTCTTCTTCCATCAAAAATTCAACTTCTTTATAACGGAGTGGATACTGAAATATTTTCACCTTCAACTGCTGACAGAACTAAAATTAGAGGCGAATTTGGTTTTTCGGAAAGAGAAATTGTTTGCGGAATGGTTGCCAGATTAAGTCCGGGAAAAGGGCATGAAGATCTGCTATGGGCAGCTTCTGTTCTTAATAAGAAATATGATAACTTAAAATTTTTAATCGTAGGTGAAGCCAGCTATGGTGAAGATTCCTATGCAGATTCAATTAAAAAATTGGCTCAGAATTACGGATTGCATAACATTATTTTTGCCGGCTTTAGGGAAAGTAAAGAGATGTTTGACGCAATGGACATTTTTGTCTTTCCTTCTCATGGTGAAGCTTTGGGCATAGCATTAATTGAAGCACTCTCAATGGGTAAGCCTGCTGTTGCTTCTAATGAAGGCGGTGTTCTGGATATTGTTGTTAATAATGAAACTTCTTTATTGTTTGAAAACAAAAACAAAGAAGACCTTGCTAAAAAACTTGAAATACTCATTAAAGATGATTCATTAAGAACCCGTTTTGCCGCCGCCTCCCGCAAAAGGATAATTGAAAACTTTGACCTTGAAGAACTGACAAAAAGGGTTATTGACATATATACCTCTTTTGTCTAAAACTTTCCATCTTTTACTTAAAATTCTTGCTTTTGTTCACTTAAAACCATTTTATTCCGCTTATCACAAATCATATTTCCGGCAATAAAAGATTTATTAATTTAAGGAACCAAAAAAAAACAGAGACGTCTAAAATGATAAATAACGAAGAAAACGAAATGGAAGTCCCTAAAATACTGAATCTTGATGATGATTTTACACTTATCAAAAGGTTTAATGAAGGCGATGAATTAGCCTTTAAAAAACTGGTTAACAAGCATAAAGAAAAAGTGCGTAACCTGGTATATCTGACTGTTGGTAATAGTAATTCCATAGATGACATTTCGCAGGATGTATTTATTACTGTTTATAAGAGTGTTGGCAAATTTAGATTTGATGCTCAGTTTACTACCTGGCTTTACAAAGTAACTATAAATAAATGCAAAGATCATTTAAGAAAAGTAAAGCTGAGAAGTATTTTTATGCCGATTAACGATGATGAGGAAGAATTGCCAGCATCTGCAGAATTTAATACAAACAGCGACGTTTCGGAAATTGTTCAGAATGCTATTAGAAAATTGCCGGATAAATTGCGAATTCCGCTTGTGCTAAGAGAAATTCAGGAAATGAGTTATCAGGAAATTGCTGATTCGATGCAAAGTGAAATCGGGACTGTAAAGTCACGGATTTTTAGGGCAAGAGAAAATTTAAAGACGTATCTCAAGCCTTATGAAAAGGAGCTGATAAAATGACAAAGTATGTGAATGAAAAAGAGATGCTCTCTGCTTATTTGGATGGTGAACTGCTGCCGGAAGAGAAAAACCTTATTGAAGAAAAATTATCTTACTCAAAAGAGTTAAAAGAGCAGCTTGAGGAGCTTAGGAAACTTAAGGCCCTTACACAAAAGTCGATTCCGTTAATCCCGGAAGACCCTTATTTTGAAACCAGGCTGATGGCGCAAATTGATAAGAAAAATACCGGCTCATTTAAAGTGAAAAAGTACGTGCCTGTATTTTCATTTGTTCTTTTAGCTGTGTTTTTAATGGTATTTCTAAAAGCAAAACCTGATTTCTTTAATGATGTTTTTGATTTGCAAAAGAATAAAATTGCCAGTTTATATACGAAGAACCTGAAGCCGCTGTTATTTGCTTCACGCTTAAGCAATGACGAAATATTCAATTTCGCCATGTACAAACAACTGCCGCTGGACAACAATGATAAACAATATTTACTGCTGGGATACTCGCCTGAAGGTAAAGAGTATTTTGAAGTAAAATCAGGGAATATAAAAGAAGGAGGTATGGATCTTGATAAATTTGTTACGGCTTTAAATCTGAATAATAGCCAAAAGAAAGTAGTTGACTCAATATTAAATTCATATTCCACAAGGCTTCAGACAGAAGTTCTTATTAATGATAACAATGCCTTAGCCATAAATCCAAATTTGTGGAATTATAATAAGGTAATTGCTGCTGATATTTTTAGATATGCTGCTTCTATAAATAAAAGTGTGCTTAATAAAATTTTGCCTGTCTCTGTTAGTTACTACGATAATCCAAAAGTTGTAGCCGCAATAAATAAAATAAAATCTGATGATAATGCTGACTATATATTCTTTACTCCTGACAGTATCTTTACTTCAAAAGTAGATAAAGAAAAAATAAAACGTGACTTGCAAAAAATGAAAATTGAGCTTAGAAAAGGACTTCAGGAGGTTAACATAAATTTACCTAAGGAAATCCGTCTTAACATTGACCAGACAATAAAGTCATTAAAAAAAGAGAAAACCTGGGCTCATAATTTCAAAGTGAACTTTGATTCAAACGAATGCAGAGTCGAAATTCCTCAAATTGTAATCCCCCAGTTTGATATGCCGGAATTGGATAAATTGGACGAAAGATTGAATGAAGTATTTAATAATTTGAAAAATATGGATATTAAGATTGAAAAATTTGATGACAACCAAATTCGTATGAAATACCGGATGGGGGATTCTTCTTATGAATATAAAGGCAATATCCCTAATATAGATTCCATTATGAAAGATGCCAGAAAGCATAACAAGGGCAATTATAAAATTAATGGTGATTCGCTAAAAATTGTTATTAAGGAATTACAGGATTCATTAAAACTTAATTTTAATTTGCCTGAGTTTAAAGAACAAATGAAGTATTTCCAAAAACAAATGCAGCAGTTTCAGGAACAAATGAAAAATCTTGATACTGATGGAATTAAGAAAAGAATTAAGAAGCCTAAAGAGCCTGTAGAAATATAGAAATTTCTTGCCTTACGGTAATTTGGATAAAGATTTTTTAATATAGAAGTATGTAGAATGATGATTGTTCATATTATTTTTATTTCACATTAAGTGTTTTCCCTTCGCATAAAGTAAAATCTTTTGCGGAGGGAAAATCTATGTTTAGTTTATCCCGGGATAAATAATTTATTCTTATTTGGCAGTTCTTATCCGCATCTCATCTCTTCTTAAAATAAATAGACTTAACGGGCGTACTTTCAAACGTTCTTTTTAGCACTTACCATTGAAAAAAGCCGTTCATAATACTTTCCTTTATTGTTTTTTCTATTTAAATTACATTTACTCTGAATAATTATATAATGCACTATAAATAAGACAGTTAATTATTATAAAATGTATAAGAAAATAGTAAAAAATATTTCGAATGTAAGGTTTCAATTATTCATTATTTCGATAATAGGATTTTTCATTACCTTAACATTTACCCCTGAAAGTCAGTTCATTTGTAGTATCTGGGCTGTAGCTTTGGGTTTCTTCCTGTTTTTGTTCTTGGGAGGACTAAATCTATCAAAAAAGATGAACCCAATTCCATTTGTAATGGCAATAGGAATACTGCCGGCTGTTTTGCTTATCGTGAATTTATTTTACTCATTTTTAATACCTAATTCAGGCATTGTAGCCAACTTTTTTAACGCCTTCTTCCATTTACTAATTCTTACTTCGTTTGTTTACATCTTTTTAATTTTTAAGGAATTATATTTCTTTAAGCAGAAACGTGAAGTTAAAATATATTTCAATACAATGGCAGCTTTTATTTTTGTTTCTACCGTAACAACGCTGCTCCCTGATAAACTTTCATTTATTCACAAATCATTTTTTGTCGTTTCTATTTGCCTAATTGCTTTTAATTCAATAAGAATATCGTGGATTGCGTTTATAGTTAAAAAAGAAAAAATATACCTTCTGTTACTGGCAGTTGTAAATGTAATCCTTATGATTAGTGCCGCAGGCATTTTAAATACAGGAATAGCTTCAAAGATACCCCCTTTAGACAATTTTATAACAGTTATGTCGATCTATGGCGCAATTTATTTCAGCATGCTGTTTTTTACTACTCTTTTCCATTTACCCACTGCTGAAGCGTATGATAGAAGATCACAGGAAATATCATCCCTCCAATATTTTAGTAAACTGATTACCCAGGTCTTGGATATTGATGAACTTTCAGATACCGTATCAGAAATTGCTCTTAAAATTACCGGTGCTAATGCTGCATGGTTAACATGGAATACTGATGACAGTTATAATATAAGCTCTTTAAACAATATCGGTATTGTAGATTCAAGGATGATTAGTGATTATTACTTTAAGGAGTTTGCAGTTAAGCAAAATACTTTTACAGCTATTTTCTATTGCGATAAGGTAACTTCACAACAATTGATGGAGAAATGTACTTCTTTGTCGGCTTCTCCAATTAGAACATCAAATGGTATAAAAGGACATATTTTTACTATTAAAAAAGCACCCTTGATCTATGATGAAGAAGATGTAAATGCGCTAAATACCTTTTCCGATTATGCTTCTGTAGCTTTTGAAAATGCAAGGCTGTTAAAAGAATCAATTGAAAAAGAAAGAATAGAAAATGAACTTGATCTGGCAAGGCAGGCGCAGAGGAAATTAATCCCTATTAAAAATCCTGAATTTACTAATCTCTCTGTTTCTTCGGCCTTTATTCCGGCATTTGAAGTGGGGGGGGATTATTATGATTTTTTTGAACTTGAAAAAAACAGACTCGCTTTTATAATTGCCGATGTATCAGGTAAAGGAATCTCTGCATCTTTCATTATGGCCGAACTCAAGGGGATTTTTACTTCACTTTCAACAATTATTAATTCCCCAAGAGAGCTTTTATCTAAAGCTAATATATTGTTAAAAAATACATTGGAGAGAAAGTATTTTGTAAGTGCTTTATATGGAGTAATAGATTTAGAAACGGGTAAAGTTGTATTTTCACGGGCAGGCCATTGCCCCGCATTATTATTAAAGAATGGCGAAAACATAGAGCTAAAACCTGATGGACTTGGGCTGGGTCTGGATTTCTCGGATAAATTCAGAGACAGTCTGGAAGAGAGAGAAATTCAGCTTATTGAAGATGACGTTATCGTCCTTTATACAGACGGCGTTACGGAAGCTAAAAACAGTCTAATGCAGGATTTTGGTGATGATTTACTTAGAAAAATACTTTCTGAAAATTATAAAGGTGATGTGCATAAAATTAGCAGAAGTATAATTGAAGAGATTGCAGATTTTTCTAAAAACACTGATCAGTATGATGATATCACTTTAGTGATTTTTAAATGGAATGAGAAAAAAAATAAAAATGGAGAAATGGAATGTCAGAATTCACAACCTCAACAAAGCAGCTTGATGGTGTAAGCGTTATAAATCTTAAGGGATTTTTAGACGCGCATACGGCTCAGGTATTAGAGGCTGCTTTTACGAGCTTAATTAATGATGGCAAGTTTAATATTGTCGTAAACTTTAAAGATCTCGCTTATATAAGCAGTGCCGGTCTGGGTGTTTTTATGGCTTATATAGAGAACATTAGAGATAACAACGGAGATATTAAGCTGGTCGAAATGAATGAAAAAGTATTTAATATCTTTGACCTTTTAGGTTTCCCTCTTCTTTACCAAATCTTTAATAATGAAGAAGACGCAATTAAAAAGTTTAACGAGGCAAAGCAAAGTGAAAACGCTGAATAACAAAACCAGTAATGAACTGACTGTTAAAAGCAAAACCGAGAATCTTTCTCTCATAAGAGAATTTGTCTGTGATGCTGCTAAAGGTGCAGGATTTGACCAGTTGACTGCCGATAAAATAATTCTTGCGGTAGATGAGGCTTGCACTAATATTATTAAGCATGCTTACAAATATTATCCGGATGGAACTATTCTTGTTAAAGTTAAAATCTCCGGTACTACTTTTATTGTTGAGATTGTTGACCATGGCAATGCTTTTAAACCGAACTCAGTTACAACTCCTGATATTGAGGAGTATTATAAACAGCATAAAATCGGCGGCTTAGGAATGTATTTAATGAAAACCCTTATGGATGATGTTAAATATAATTCTATTCCCGGTAAATACAATAAAGTTAAATTATCAAAAAAAATTATTTCCGCTGCATAAATGGAAGATAAAGAAAACATAAAAGTTAAACGGAACTTGTCCGCTTTAGTTGAGTTCAGTCGGGTTATAAATTCAAGCCTGGATCTTGGGTTTATTCTAAATAATATCTTACTCACTTGTATGGGCAAGTTTTTAGCTTCCAAATGCTATATTGCTCTTAAAATTGAGGGAAATGTTGAGCTGAAAGCAATTAAAGGATTTAAGGCAGATACAGCTTTCCCCAAAATTAAAATTGATAATGGGCCGATTGATTGTAATGATCTTGCTAAATTTAACGAAGAAAATAATATAGTCCTTTGTGATAAAATTGTTTCGTCAAATGATTGTATCGGTATCTTTGCTATTAGCGGGAAACTAAATAAACATAATTATTCGGAGGATGATCAGGAATTTTTACGTACTATACTTAATATTTCTGCTACTGCTATCCAAAATTCTATTGTTTTGGATGAACTGAAAGTAATGAATAAACTGTTGGACTCCCGGCTGCATAAAATAAGCTCTCTTTTTGAGTTAAGTAAAGAATTTGGTATGCTTTCCGAGAGTAAACGTGTTGCCAAAATGCTGATCTATTCTGTTATCGGGCAGTTCCTTATTTCAAAATTCGCAGTTGTCACTTTTGATCCCTTAACAGGTATCAGGATACTTGAATCAAAATACAATGATGACGACTTAAAGAAAGCTTTAAGTAAATATGATATTTCAGGAATTCATGACCCTATTTTCAAGGCCGCGATTGAAGAAAAATATCCAAAATTGGCTCTGTTCGGTTTAGAGCTTATAGTGCCGATGCAAATACAGGGAAAGACAAAAGGGCTGATGCTGCTTGGCGGAAGAATGTCTGATTTGGAATATACCGAGTCTGATGTAGAGTATATTTATTCTGCCGGAAGCATAGCCATTATTTCACTTGAAAACAGAAGGCTATTTAAAGAGGAAATCGAAAAACAGAAGATGGAAGAAGAGCTGGAAATTGCACGCGATATTCAGAAGAATTTATTGCCGCACCAAATTCCGGAGTTTAGAAATATTGAAGTTGCAGCAACCAATATATCTTCCAAGCAGGTAGGTGGTGATTTTTATGATATTATCCCGCTTTCTGATCATAGCTTTTGTGCTGCCATTGCAGACGTTTCGGGCAAGGGTGTTCCTGCGGCATTATTGATGGCAAACCTGCAGGCCTTTTTAAAAATCATTTGCAAGCATGGTATGCAGTTAGTTGAGGCTACTGCACTTATAAATGATCTTATTACGGAAAATACCATGGATGGAAAGTTTATTACATATTTCTGGGGTATTTTTGATGATAATAACAGAACTTTTCAATATGTAAATGCCGGCCATAATCCTCCATTACTTATCAGAGATGGGAAGATCACTTATTTGAAAAAAGGCGGTATTATATTAGGCGTTATGAAAACTTTTACTCCTTATCTTAGTGAAACTATTCAACTTGAAAAGGACGATGTTATTGTTTTGTTTACCGATGGTATAACAGAAGCTAAAAATATAAACGATGATGAGTTCTCGGATGAAAAGTTGGAAACTTTGGCCCTTAATTTGTCCGGCTTCTCTCCGGACAGAATATTAGAGTATATTAAAGAGTCAGTTCAGGAATTCTCGGTTGGTACTCATCAATCTGATGATATTACTTTGATGGTGTTAAAATTAAAATAGTGAATTAAAATGTATAAAGTAAATAGTTTTGTAGAACGCAATATTCAGGCAATAATAATTACAATAACGGGAGTTATACTCGCAATTGCCTTGCTGAATTTATTCTATACTCTTAATTATCTGGTTAATTCAAATGATGAATGTCTTTGGGTAGATAAAGTAGATAATAACGGCAGAAAAACAATTGAAATACTTAAAGTAAAAATTGACGGAGTATCTTACAACGCAGGAATAAGGGACGGGGATAAACTTGTTAAGATAAATGACATAAAGGTAAAAAATACATATCACGCTATGAGAATCCTTAACGAAGTAAAATCCGGTGAGTATGCTTTGTATCAGGTTGAGCGTAAGGGAAAATTATTTGACGCAAATGTATATATTAAAAAACTGCTGCCTTTTAACCAATTGGCTTTTACTATTGTAAGCATTATATGGTTAATGATTGGGTTTGTGGTTATTATGGCCAAACCCAACGGCAGGATGCAGAGAATTTTTTACTCTATCGGCGCTTTATGGGTGTTTACGTTTACATATGTTTACTTAGTAAGCTTTCCTTTTAATCCTTATGAGTATGTAATTGATTTTGTGTTTATTGCTTCAGGAGCTTTCCTTCCATTTCTCCTGCTTCATTTCTTCTGGATATTTCCAAAACCATTCGGATTTGTCCAGAAAAAATGGGTTTTCAGAATTCTCTATTCAATTCCACTTTTAGTTCTATTGATATTTTATCCAATAAGAATATTTGGGCTGTTGTCAAAAAGTGAGGCCAATGCTTCCTTAGTAATAAAGATAATAAATTTATCTCTAATGGTTTGCAGTACGTCCGGTTTAGTCTTTTTAGCTACTAATTATTTTAAAATCAATTCAAAAGAAGAAAGGAAACCGCTTTTTATAATATTGGTCTCTTATATTATTGGCGTCCTTGCTATATATTACGTAAGTTACATTGCCCCCGTAATAAGCGATACTGTCTTCAACTCTCCTACTTTTTATATGCCGATTATTCTTGTTGTTATTATTCCGATTTCTTTTGGCATTTCCATCTTCCGTTATCAGTTAATGGATGTAAGCATCGTAATAAAAAATACAATTATTTATGGTCTGGCCACAGTTGCAATTGCAGCCGTATATTTCTTGGTTATTTATTTGCTCGGTACTTATATCAGTTCAGCTGTCGGGACGCAGTATAAAGGAGTAGTTGCAGGGGTTGTATTTATTGCTTTTGCAATTGTTTTCCAATCAACAAAAGATAAATTCCAGGACTTTTTAACGGCTAAATTCTATCCTGAACAGTTTGCCGCCCAAAAAGTTCTTTTAACATTTAGTAATGAAGTGGCTACTGTTGTCGGACTAAATAACATCTTAGACAGTATGAAGACCACTTTTATCGGGAATCTAAAAATAAATAATTTCGGTATCCTGCTTAAAGATAAAAACAACAGCGATTTTAAATATATCCGCGGTACGGGCATTAAAAATACAAATCTGCTAATTGATGGTAAAAATTTAGAGAATTACCTGCAGGGTAGAATACAGGGAATGATGTCTGTTGTTCTTGAGAGGGATCATTTCTATAAAGTTATTCCTTCAAATGCCAATGAAATAATTGACGAGAATATTTATACTATAATTCCAATGATAATTAAGTCCAAGGTTATCGGGTTGTTATTGTTCGGATTGAAATATTCAGGTGCACAATTTGCAGGTAAAGATTTAGAGCTGCTGATAGCCGCCGCAAATCAGGCTGCAATTTCCATTGAAAATGCAAGGCTATATAAAACTGAAGCCGAAAAAGAAAGAATTGAAAGGGATCTGGATTTAGCAAGAAAAATTCAGGAAGGGCTGCTCCCCAAAAACATACCCGACATTCCTCAGCTTGATATTTATGGGCAGATGATTCCTGCCATGCAGGTTGGCGGAGACTATTTTGATTTTATAAAAGTTTCTCCCAGTAAAATATTTGTTCTGGTCGGAGATGTTTCAGGCAAGGGCCTATCAGCTTCATTATATATGACTAAACTGCAGACTATAATGCAGCTTTCATGTTCGCAGGATAAAACTCCAAAAGAAATTTTAATGGAAGTAAACAAACAAATATACGGCTCATTAGAGCGCAGTTGGTTCATAACTTTAACTCTGGCTCTCTTTGATACTGAAAAGAAAAAAGTCTGGTTCTGCCGGGCAGGGCATATGCCGACTTTGGCTGCTAAAAACGGCTCTGTTGCTGAATACAGGTCCAGCGGAATTGGGCTGGGACTGGAAGCAGGGAAAGTATTCGATTCTTCTTTAGTTGAGGATGTTATAGACCTTAACCCCGGCGAATTCTTCGTCTTTTATTCTGATGGTATTACTGAAGCTATGAATAAAAAAGGCGATTTGTTTGGTGAAGAAAATTTAATCTCGGCTTTAAAAAATAAATCCAAATTATCATCTAAAGAGATTGTTACGGAAGTATGGGAAAAAGTTAATGAATTTAAACAATCTGCTCCCCAGAATGATGATATGACAATTGTGCTTGTTAAAGTTGGCTGATTGTTTTGCGGATGCAAAATTATTAGCCAATAATGCAGAATTATGTCAATAATTGTTGCCGGTTTTTATATCTTTGGGAATATAATGTTAAACATTTCTAAACGTCTTTTATGAAAAAATTATTATTCTTTTTATTTTTATCAGTATCTGTTATATACTCACAAGATATTCCTGTCAGGGGTGCTTGGCTTACTAATGTTGATAGCAGGGTCCTAAACTCAAAAGAGAATATTATTGAAGCTGTTAAAACGTATAAAAGTTTGGGGCTTAATACAATATTTGCAGTAACCTGGAACAAGGGATTTACTCTTTACCTCAGTAAAGTGATGAAAGATTTTACCGGCATGAGTATTTATCCTGAATTTGCAGGCCGTGATCCTTTAAAAGAATTAATTGAAGAAGCCCATAAAAATAATATTAAAGTTATTGCCTGGTTTGAGTTCGGCTTTTCTTCTTCTTATTCTCTGGAGGGAGGTCTGCTTGTTAAACTTAAACCGAACTGGAGTTCTAAAAATTCCAAAGGTGAACTTGTAGTAAAAAATGGTTTCGATTGGATAAATGGCTTTAATCCTGAAGTCCAGGACTTTATGCTTTCGCTAATAATGGAGGTTGTTAAAAATTATGATGTCGATGGTATTCAGGGGGATGACAGGCTGCCTGCCATGCCGGTTGAAGCGGGATATGATGATTATACTGTATCCCTATATAAACAGCAGCATAATGGCGCCAACCCCCCGGCTGATATGAGGGACTCTGCCTGGATTCAATGGCGTGCAGATATTCTTAATGGTTTTATGAAAAAGATTCATGATGAAGTTAAGTCTGTTAATAAAAACGTAATCGTTTCAATGGCTCCAAGCTTATATCCGTGGTCAAAGGAAGAATACCTTCAAGACTGGCCAATGTGGCTGAAAGAAGGTTATGTGGATATGATTTGCCCCCAGCTTTACAGGTATGAGGTTAAGGATTATGTAAAAGCTCTGGACGAAATTGTTAATACGCAGATTAGTAAAGAAAATTTAAATAAGTTCTACCCGGGAATTTTATTAAAAGTTGGCAAGTATACCGCCTCTGAAAATTATATCTCTGAGGTAATAAAAGAAAACAGGAAACATGGTGTTAATGGCGAAGTTTATTTCTTTTATGAAGGGCTAAAAAATATCAGTAAAGTACTAAAGCAAAGTTATAAAAAATAGTAATTTAACGAGAAAATTTCTTTCAGAAGTAACTATGGCATTTATGCCATAGTTACTAATATGGGACACAACCAAATAATATAATTCAAATTATTACTTGCTTATTATTTAATTCTCTTTCTTGTTCTTGGTTTGTTTTCTTTAGAGCTTGATTTTATTGCCCTTGCCTTAGCATACAAATCCTTAATTTTTCTTTCGACTAAATCATAAATTGTATTTTCTTTGAAAGGTCTTACCAAAGGATCTCCGGCTGCAACTCCCATAAGAATTTCAAGCCCTTCTTCAACTTTTTCAATTGCATAAATGTGAAATTGTTTTTTCTTTACGGACTGAATTACATCTTCACGCAGCATTAAATCTTTAACATTCTGTATCGGGATTATTACACCTTGCTTATTGTTGAATCCCTTTATTTTACAAATGTCATAAAAGCCTTCAATCTTTTCATTTACTCCGCCTATCGGCTGAACATCTCCTTTTTGGTTAAGCGATCCGGTAACTGCAATTGATTGTTTGATCGGCAGATCGGACAAGGTGGAAATCAGAGCAAATATTTCCGCACAGGAAGCGCTGTCTCCGTCCACAGTACCGTAAGATTGCTCAAACACTAAGTTGGCGTTAAATGATAACGGCAAATCCTGCCCGAACATTTCTTTAAAATAACCTGAAATAATTAAAACACCTTTGTTATAATGCCTGCCGCTCATACCGGCTTCACGCTCAACATTTATAATTGAACCGCTTCCCAGTGAGACGGTTGCTGTAATTCTTGTAGGCCTGCCGAATGAGTAAAAATCAGCTTCGTACACGGCTAATCCGTTTATTTGCCCTATGCGCTCTCCTTCAGTATCAATAAGGAACGTTTTATTCTCAAACATTTCCGTAACCTTGGTCTCAAGCATTCCGTGTCTTTCTTTTGCTGCTTCATAAGCCTCACGGATGTGCTTTGCTTTAACAATTTTATATTTTCCGGCCTTAGCCCAAAAGGTAGCTTCTCTGGCTAAATCGGCTATCATTGAGAACCTTGTTGTAAGCTTATTCTTTTGCCCGGCAAATCTGGCACTTAGCTCAATTAAATATGCAATGGCGGATTTATCAAAGTCAAGCAAATCTTCTTCTTTGATCATTTTCTTAATAACCCGGGCATATTTAATTAAAACATCTTCGTCCATTGTAATTTCATAGTCGAAATCTGCTTTAATCTTAAATATCTTTTTAAAATCATATTCGTAATTTGATAAATAAGAATATGTATTTTGGCTTCCTAATAAAATAATTTTTGTAGTAATGGGAATCGGCTCAGGCTTTAGGTTTGAGGGAGCAACCTGAAAATAAGAATGCGGATCCTGGATTTCAAGAAGTCTGTATGTCAACACGCGTTTAAGAGTTTTCCAAACGCCGGGTTCTTCAAAGAGGTGATTAACATTAAGTACAAGAAAACCGCCATTGGCGCGTAAAAGAGAGCCCGCTTTAATGTTTGTAAAATCGCTATACCAGCCGCCGTGCCCATCGCTTTCTTTATCGATAGCGCCAAAAAGATTTACAAACGTAGGGAAGGTCTCTATTACAACCGGAGAACCTTTTGTGTCTTTGTTGCTTAAGATAATATTAACTTCATAATCCCGGAAATAATCTATAACATAACCTTCAGGGATATCTGCCGTAGGCTTTTGTCCTTTGAATATGTCAATATTTTCCAATATATCTTTTTGTAAGTTTAAGATGTGAGTGCGGACTTTCTTGTCTGTATAGGTATCCAGCAGACAATCAATTGAACTATTTATAACAATTTCAACTGACTCCCGCTCAAGTTTTCCTATCTTTTCCTGATATTCCTGGTTTAGCTTAAGGCCTTTTTTAAATATGCCTTGTAATTCCTGCACATAGGTATTATATTTTTTTATAATATCCTGAGCCGCATTTTTTGATAACTGACCTGACTGAATAAAATGATCAATTTGATCAATTGGGACAGGTTTGTTTTCTATTATAGGAAGAATGTCCGGTTTTTCAGTTTCACCTTCTTTAATCTGTCCGAGTGCAAAATTATCCTGTCTTATTCTTTCTTCATAATTATCAATTAGTTTTTGTTCTTTTTCGTTATACTGGGTAACTATGTCGGCTTTTTTGCTTATGAATGCTTTACCATCCAATGCCTGAGGTATTCTCTTTTTAAGTAGTTTTACAGTTTCGCTTATATCTTTTTTAAATTTATTTGCTTCACCGCTGTTAAAAGTAAGTAAAATGGGGCTGTCGGCATCTTTAAAATTACTGACGTATACATAATCATTTAACGGTGCAGGATCGCTGCTGATATCCTCGAGCATTTTCTTTACGGTAGTAGCTTTCCCTGTACCGGAGAGTCCTGCAATAAAAATATTATAACCGGGTCCTTTAAGGTCAACACCCAATTTTAGAGCCTTTATTGCTCTTTCCTGTCCTAAAATGCCTTCAAGCGGCAGGATATCTTCTGTAGAATCAAATTCAAAAGTTGAAGGATTGCATTTCCATCTAAGCTCTTGATATGTAAGCTCTTTATGTGTACCGGGTTTTAGATAAGCCATAATATTTCCAATAGTTAATTAAATCTTGGTAAAATATAAAAAAATGATATGAAAGAACAAAAGCATTTAGAACCGCATAATAAATAATTCTTCCAAATAAAAGGGCAGATGTTTATTATTACAAGTTATTAAAGCAAAAAAAACGCCAGCTCAAAAAGTATCAGAGCCAGGCATTGGGAAGTCTAAATGTTTGTAATACTTATATTCAAGCGTTAATATTATATTGCCGATAATAAGACTTTAAATATCCAGTAGCTTAAAAATTAACTGATAGCCGTAGCTTCGTGTTACATTGGAAAAACATACGAAGGGAAAGACATAAATAAATTCACGGAGAAGAAAAGAAATAAATGAAGCGTTAAAAAATAAATTCGGGGCTGAAGGCAATAATGAAAATAAATAAGAATCCTTTCATACTTGTAAAAGATGAATTGCAAGATAGCTACTTAATTTATTTTAGTGGAATTTATTTCTTTTCAGTGAATTTATTTAAAGTCTTGAACTTTTGGTTCTTTTCTTTCAAGAGAAAAGAACAAGAAAAGATTAAGTATTTAGTCATAAAAATGGAAGGGGCTGTTCCATAATTATTTGCTTATGAGACAGCCCCCTTTAACTCTTAAGTTTAATTAAAAATTTATATCATTTACTTTTTTATTATATGCCCATTTAATGACTATTGAACCCGAACCCGGTTCTGATTCTGCACTAATCTGAAACAGCGAGTAGTGCTTGTCGGAGTCATATACATAAAAACAAAAATCTTTAATATCAGTTAATTGGTTTGACCAGCTTCCATCATATTTAGAGGATTTGTAGCCTGCACACCAGTTTGTCTGGTCACTTTTATAGAAGCAGGAATTCCTGGAGCCTTTTTTATAACTGGAAAGACTTATTATTTCAATTGAATTATTTGCTTTATTATAGGAAAGATAAAAATCAGCACTTGGATCATCTATCTTGACTGCCATACCCCTAGAAATACTTATGGCGCATAATGAAGTTGTGTCTCCATTGATTCTTAATCCGGCAGCCAGGGGGCCGCATAATTGAATTGAATCATTCTTTACCAAAGTGATGGTCTTTAGATCCAGATAATCATTCTTAGGGATGCTTATGGTTCTATTAAACTCAATATAGCCTGTACGTCTAATGGAAATATTGTAACTACCGGACGATTTTTCAATATTTTGGGGAGTGTTGCCATAGTATTTGTTGTTTATAAAAACGCCGGCGTTACTGGGTGTTGTAGATACTTTAATACCTTCATAAAATGGGTCACTTCCTGATCCGCAAGATAAATTAACCAGTAGTAGAAAAAATGATACGAAATAAATATAGTTCTTCATATAGTCATTACATAATTGAATAAATTTCTAAAAAATGGGAATCCCACACCTCAATATTAAAAAAAAATGGCTAAAAAGCAAAAAAAAGCCCCCTAAATTATTAATTTATGGGGCTTAAAGGTTAGTAAGTAGACGCTAATTTATAGTGTTTACTATTTAGTCATTACCGGAAATCTTTTATCTTTTGCAACTTTATTGTATATCCATTGTACATCAATCCATGCGGGATCACCAGGTCTAGTACCGCCGCCAACTGCAACTATCTTAATTTTTGAATAATGCATATCGTCATCATATGCAAAGAAATAATTACTAGTCCTGTCTTGTACTGCGGTTAACCAACTGCTTGTTGAAAGTGGAGAAGCCGCACCATCGCCCAAATTGGTAGCACTTGAAACGTAAAAAGAAGTTTTTCTTGTTGAACCTGAATGTGCATCTGCGCTTCTCAATTCATAGATCGTACCTGCGGGATTCGAATAATAGAACAAGTCCATATCTCCTCCGGAAAGCGAAGCAGCATGCCCTGAGCTAAGATCCAAACCACTAAGCTGGCTGGAATTAGTTCCGGTAGTTTCATAAATACGTATTGGCCCATAAACTACTACTGACATATTTGTTCTCAGCGTAATAGGATTCGGAGAGGTAACCAAATCTTTCTGAACTATTACAGTAAAAGTAGTATCATAATAACCGTCTAAAACTAATTTTACTGTTTTTAAACCCGTACTAAGGTTTAATATTGTACCAGGTGTTACTCCTCTATTTACCCCGTCAACATATATAGCAGCACCTGCCGGGGTTGACTGGATAAAAAGACTTCCTGTTTCTATGATGGGTATTTGTCCTAATCTTATAATTGATGGAACAATAGTCATACCTTTCTTTACTATTACTGTAAATGAAGTATCAGTATACGCGCCCAAAACTAATTTGACATTTCTTGTTCCTTCTTCAAGGTTTTTAATAGTATCTGGTGTTACTCTATTTGTATTTACACCGTCAATATAAATGGCAGCACCAGACGGATCTGATTGTATATAGACATTCCCTTTCCCCAATGGCTGCTTTTTTAATGTAATTATTGGTGGAATTGTTGTTATGTCTTTTTTTACCGTAATGGTAAATGAAGTATCAAAATACCCATCTAAAACCAACTTAATTTTATTTGTGTTGGCATCAAGGTTTTTAATAGTATCTGGAGTAACTTTGTTTGTATTTATGCTGTCAATAAATATGGAAGCACCTGCCGGAGTTGACTGAATAAAAACATCGCCTTTGCCTGTCTCCTGATTGGGGCTTGTTAAATCTTCGCTGCAGGCAGTTATTAGAACTGCAAATACAGGAAGTAATAAAATAAATAGATACTTTCTCATTAATTGGTCTCTTCTTTAGTTAAATTGAGTTTCTTATTTGTCTAAATATGGATGCTTCCCAAAAATCTTAAAAAAATAATTCTATGAGTATTTATAAAAGGAAAACATATCTCCAATATTGAAAAATAATTGTTAAAAAGCAAAAAAAAGCCCCATAAATTATTAATTTATGGGGCACAAAGGTTTAGTAAATAGACGCTAATTTACAGCGCTTACTATTTAGCTATTACCGGAAATCTCTTATCATTTGCAACTTTGTTGTATATCCATTCTACATCCATCCATGCAGGATTACCGACTGTACCGCCGCCAATTGCAACTATCTTAATTTTTGAATAATGCATGTCATTATCATAAGCAAAGAAATAATTAGTTGTATTGTCCGGTACCGCGGTTAACCAACTGTTTGTAGCAAGTGGAGAAGCAACTCCATCACCCAAATTGGCTGCGCTTGAAACATAAAAAGAAGTATTTCTTGTTGAACCTGAATGTGCATCAGCACTTCTTAGTTCATACACACCCGTAGCTGAATAATAGAATAAGTCCATATCAGCACCGGAAAGTGAAGTTGTTAAGCCTGTTTTAAGTACTAAACCGCTTGGCTGGCTGGCATTTGTTCCTGTAGTCTCATAAATACGGATAGGCCCATAAACTACTGTTGATAAATTTGCCCTCATCACTATAGGTGATGGTGTAGTCATCATATCCTTTGTAATATTTACAGTAAAAGTAGTGTCATAATAGCCGTCTAAAACCAATTTTACGGTTTTTGAACCGGTACTAAGGCTTAATACTGTATCAGGTGTTACTCCTTTACTTACGTTTTCAACATAAATAGTTGCTCCTGAAGGTGTTGATGTAATAAAAAGGCTTCCTGTATCAGATACCGGGTTAGAGCTTGTTGAACTGTCGCTGCATGCCGATAAGAATAATCCCAGAACCGGCAGTAATAAAATTAATAAATACTTTCTCATTGTTATTCGTCTCCTATTTTTTCTTTAAGTTGAATGAAGCTTTTATTTTGTCTAAACTTGTCGTGAAAGTTCCGGACATACTTTTCATATCACTGGTAACTTTTGCAGCATAAGTACCCATCTGTTTACTGTGAAGCTGATCCCTCATTGATATAGATAGTTTTGCAGGATTAATTGTTCCAGATACTTGTTGATTGACCACTTCCCTATATTGAATTGTTATACTTCCGCTAAAATTATTTCCTTTAACTGAAGTTATTTTTAAAACTGCATCGCGTGAATCAAATTTACCGCTCCAGGTTCCCTTTAAGGCCTCTTGAGTTGCTGGCTTTTCTGCTTCTTTTTTTACTTCAGTTTTTGCTTTTGTTGTATCAGCAGCTTTAACAGCGCTGGTATCTACTTGTTTTGCTACTTTTGTAGTGTCCACAGGTTGATTTTGGTTCTCCTGAGCTTTCTTACCACAGCTTGAAATTATCATCGAAGCTACAATAATTAAAATGAATGAACTTCTACGAACAAATTTTTTCATCTTACATCCTTTTTTGTGTAAATTATATGGATTTGCACTGCAATAATAAATAAATGTTCCATAAATAGCCAATCTATTTATCATTTATAAATATAAATGTGACGTATCTATAAAAGGTACAAAGCCTAAGAAAATAATGACTTAATTATTATATCAAATTCTTCAAGAGAAGAGACGGGGAGCGAACATGAAAAATTCTTGCAAATATAAATTCCCGGCTCGTCACCTATTGGTGTGTAATTACTTAAGTAGGGGAGCGCTTTAACCAGTTCGTCCCGGTTCTCGGGGGTTATAACTATAAGAACCTTAAAAGGAAAATACCTTTTTCTTATCTCATATACCAACAATTTGGCATTTGCATCATATTTATTAAATGCAACTATTACGTCAAATGCATTATGTTTAAAAAATAGCATACCCAAAATAAAATGCGTATATCCTACAGGATATGAGTTAATAAAAGATGCAAATGTTGCTGAAAGAACTTCAGCCATTTCATAATACTTTACATCAGTTGTAATATGGTAAAATCTCAATAAATTAAGGAATGCAGTTGAGTTACCGGAGGGTATTGCACCATCAAAAACTTCTTTTTGCCGTATCGGAAATTCAGCAGATAAGTCGGATGTCTTGAAATAACCGCCGGATGTTTTATCCCAAAAATGTTCATTAAAATAGTTCTGCAGCTCAATGGCCTTATTTATATACAACGGCTTATGGGTGGCGTCAAATAAATCAAAAAGTGCCTTAATTAAGAATGCATAATCATCTATAAAACCATTTACCTGAGCAGTATTATTCCGGTACATATGCAGTAAGTTGCCATTTATATCAAATAAGTTATTAAATATAAAATGAATTGCAGTTTCCGCGGCATCAATATATTTTGGTACATTAAAAGCTATGTATGCTTTGGTCAATACTGAAATCATAATTGAATTCCAGTCAGTCAAAATTTTGTCATCCTTGTAGGGATGAACTCTTTTTCTTCTCTCAAGAAATAATTTATTATTTATCCCATTAATTTTAATTTTAAAATCAAACAAAGATAAATTATTTTCTTCTGCAAGCTGTTCAAAACTTTTTGTTAAATGGGGTATGTTATAATGTTCGGTATTTTCTACATGATCGTAATTACCCTCTTCGTCAATATTATAAACGCTACAGTAAAAGTCGGCTTCTTCCTTCGTCAATATGGTATAGAATTCAGATTTTTTCCATAAATAAAACTTACCTTCTACGTTCTCACTGTCGGCGTCTTCAGCAGAATAAAAGCCGCCTTCGGGTGAAGTCATTTCTACAAAAACATATTCAAATATTTGTACTGCTGTGTCTTTAAATAGTTCATCCTTAGAGACGAGGTAGGCTTCCACAAATGCAGTAGCGGTTAAGGCCTGGTCATAAAGCATCTTCTCAAAATGAGGGACAAGCCACTCTCTGTCAGTTGAATATCTATGAAATCCAAAACCTATGTGATCATAAATCCCGCCGTTTCGCATTGCAGTCAGCGTGTTAAAAGCCATATCCAGGGCGGATTTGTCTTTTGTAAAATTATGATACCTCATCAGGAAAGTAAGGTTATGAGGAGATGGAAATTTGGGGGCTGTTCCAAATCCGCCATATTCACTGTCGTAGGTCTTTTTAAGGGAATTAAATGCTTCCCCAACAATAGAATTATCCAGAAATGTATGAGATACGGAAAATGATTTATTTAATGATTTGAAGATTTCTTCAGATGTATTTAGCAATTCTTCTTTTTTTGTATGCCAGTGATTATTAATGTTTTGCAGAATATTTAATAAACCTGGCCTGCCAAATGCGGATTTCTTAGGGAAATAAGTCCCGATAAAAAATGGTTTTTTATCATAATTGACTATAGCAGTAAGCGGCCATCCGCCATTGCCGGTAAGTAACTGGCAGCCTAACATATATATGCCGTCTATATCAGGGCGTTCTTCTCTGTCAACCTTAATACAGATAAAATTATCGTTTAGGTATGCGGCTATCTCCAGGTCTTCAAAGGATTCCTTTTCCATGACATGGCACCAGTGGCATGTGGAATACCCTATGGAGAGAAAAATAGGTTTGTCCTCTTCTCTTGCCCTGGTAAATGCTTCAGAACACCATGGGTACCAATCAACCGGATTATAGGCGTGCTGTAACAGATATGGGCTCTGTTGTGTTATAAGTCTATTTGCTTTTTTCATACATAAAATGTAATTTACAGAGACAGTAAATATTCAAAAAAAAATAATTTGACTATGCAAATAAACAAAAAGACTATCACTCATCCAATGACATATCTGAGTTTAAGCATAATAATTTGCACAATTATTTTGGCTTCTACATGGAGGGGGAATAATAAATTAAATCAGGTTATTACCGTTACCGGGTCTGCTAAAAGAGAGATTAAAGCAGATTTTGCCCGGCTCTCGGGTACAATTTCCACACAAGGGAGTACTACTCTTGAAGCTTATACTAAGTTCAAAGAAGCCAAAGAGAAATTTCTTGTATTCATTTCCCAACAAGGATATAAAAAAGAAGCATTAGAGGAAAAACCTATCAGTACATTTCCTGTTTATGCAAATACTGTCTCTGCCAGCGGGCAGACTACAAGCCAGATAGTTGGTTATGAAACTTCACAATCTGTTACTATCCCAAGTTCCGATCCTTATAGTATAAAAAGATTATCATTGGAAATGGCTTCAGTGGTTGAAAGAGGAGTTAATTTTACTAATGTAGTCGCTGAGTTTCACTGCTCTAAGCTGAATGAAATAAAGGTGGAAGTGCAGGCGGATGCGGCAAAAAATGCTTTGATGAGGGCTAAAAAAATTGCAGAAGCTACCGGAAGTTCAATTGGCGATATTAGATCAGGAACTATGGGCGTTTTACAGATTACTCCAAAATACAGTAATCAGGTTGATGATGCCGGAATAAATGATTTATCTTCTATTGAAAAAGAAATTACTGCCGTTGTCTCTGCATCTTTTGAAATTAAATAATTTTTACAGGGTAATTAATGACAAAAACTCAAATATGGCTTGCAGGTTTTCTTGCTGTGTTTTTTTTACTGCTCGTTTTAGGGCGTCTGTTTAAAAATGATAGCGATTCGAAACCTAAAACATCCGGAAATATGATGTCGCAACAGCAATCTGCTGAGCAGGGCGATCTTTCTGCTGAAGAATTAATAAATAAATTTGCCTGTGCCGGATGCCATGGCGCCGGCCTTTCCGGCGGCCCAAATGGACCCGCATTAGCAGGATTAAAAACTGAATGGTCAAGGGATAATCTGATTAACTATTTAAGGAACCCAAATTCCTTTATGGATAAAGATAAATTTAAAGCTTACAGAGGAAAATATTCCAATACCCTAATGCCTCCTTTTAACAATGTTGACATAAAAGACTTAGGTAAAATTGCAGATTATCTGTTAACCAAATAATTATGGCAAAAAAGAATAAATGCTTTTGGTGAACTACAGTTTTATAGTTTAAAATAAAAAAGGACAGGTTTTTGCCTGTCCTTTTTTTGTTTAAATTACTTTTAACTAAGCAATAGTAATTTCTTTTGTTAAGTAAACGTCCTGAACAAGGTTTACTAATTTTGCGCCTTCTTCCATAGGGCGTTGGAAAGCTTTTCTTCCTAAGATAAGTCCCATACCGCCAGCGCGTTTATTGATTACTGCTGTCTTTGCTGCTTCTGCAAAGTCATTTGCACCTGAAGCACCGCCGCTGTTGATAAGTCCTGCGCGGCCCATATAGCAGTTCATTACCTGATATCTTGTTAAATCAATAGGATTATCAGTTGTTAAATCGGTATATACTTTCTTCGAAGTTTTACCAAATTTAATTGCATTAAATCCACCGTTATTTTCAGGTAATTTTTGTTTAATAATATCTGCCTGAATTGTAACGCCTAAGTGATTTGCCTGACCGGTTAAATCTGCTGAAACATGATAATCTTTGTCAGCTTTGAAAGCGTTATTTCTTAAGTAGCACCATAAAATTGTAGCAAGACCTAATTCATGAGCATATTGGAATGCTTCACTAACTTCAATAATCTGGCGGTTGCTTTCTTCAGAACCGAAATAAATGGTTGCTCCTATAGCAGCAGCACCCATATCATATGCCTGTTCTACGCCTGCAAACATAATCTGGTCGTATTTGTCAGGATATGTTAATAATTCATTATGGTTTACTTTTACAATATAAGGAATCTTATGAGCATATTTTCTTGCTGTCATTCCTAAAACGCCTAAAGTAGAAGCAACTGCATTACAGCCGCCTTCAATAGCAAGTTTAATAATGTTTTCAGGATCAAAATAAATTGGATTGGGAGCAAAAGAAGCGCCTGCAGAGTGTTCAATTCCTTGATCAACAGGGAGTATAGATACATAACCGGTATTGGCTAAACGGCCTGTGCTGTATATACGCTGAAGATTTTTTAAGACATTTATGTTTCTGTCTGTCATTGCAAATATTCTATCTACAAAATCAGGACCAGGTAAGTTTAATTGTTCTTTGGGGAATTTCGCTTTATAATTTAAAAGGGGTTCTGCTTCGCTGCCCAGCAACTCAGTTATTTTATTTATCATTTCTACTCCATATTTTTTTAAAGAATTCAAATTCAATATTTAAAAATAAAGTAAAACCTGACAATTAACAATGAATAAAAGCCTTGCTTGCAAATTAACTTAATTAAAAGCACAATTATCAGGTTTCCGTCTAAATTAGTAAACTATTCTACTTTCTTTGCTTCATACTTGTTTAACTGAGTCAATATTATTTTAATTACTTTATTGTTTTCTTTTACAAATTCCACAGTTGCATCCAGGTTATCAAAGAAAAATTTACTTTCAGTTTCAGGGAATAACTCATCCGGTGTTTCCCCCGGACTGGATAAAAATATTTTATCATCCTTAATTGTCACAGAAAAAATTGCATCTCCACCTAAGTCATATTTTCCTGCATATTGCTTAAGAATATCAGAACTGACTTTGATGGCAGTCTTTTTCTGGGGCAGAGGTATTTTTGTCAGGTACTCCAGTTCGTTTGGCCCATAGTTAAGCGGCTCGGAATAGATTTCAAGTGAAACCACTTTCCCGCTGCTTTTATTGAATTTGTAAAATGTGCTCAAACCTTTATTGGCAAATTTATCTTTGCCTACCGCAAATAGCGGTTTTCTGGAGCTTCCGCTTGTCTGGATAAATAGAGTGTCATTTGACGCAGTGATGTAATTATACATTTTATTTGCACTAATGTTTTTTGCAAGCCGCGTGCCTGCTCTGTGGATTTCATATACTCCCTGATATTGAAGTAGGTCTTCTGTTTTTGTTTTTAGTTTTTCAGGGGCAGTATATGGCGTTTCTGCCAGAAGCAATGCCCCCGGTCTGGTAACTTCCAACGGATTTTTGGCACTCATTTGATTGGATAATACGACAACATAAATATCCTTATCCGGTATTAAAGCTTCATCACCAAGGAAACCGGAAATAGCACCACCGTGGCTTATTATTTTTGTCCCTTTATATTCCCCAATTGCAAATCCATATCCGTAATTAGCTTTAAGCCCGTTTGAAAGGGTAAATGAAGTCCAGGCTTTTTCTCTAAGTGCATTATTAATTATTTTATTATTCATCAATCCTTTGTACCATTTATACATATCTTCAACGTTGGAAACAATGTCGCCTGCTCCAAGAATCCAGGAAGGACTAAAATAACCCGCTTTTGTAAAAACTGAATCTCCGGGGGCATTATAACCATTAACCATTCCGGATATTACTTCACTTGCACTTAGGAAATGAGTATTAGTCATATTAAGCGGAGTAAATATATTTTCTCTAACATACTCCTCATAAGGTTTGCCGCTTATTTTTTCAACAATCGCAGCAACCAAACTAAACCCTGAATTGCTGTAGCTCCAGTCGCTTCCGGGTTCAAAAATAAGGGAATCATTTGCAAAATAGTTTAGCAGCTCAGTTTTTGAAACACTGTTTACAAGTTTAGAGTCAAACCCTTGCTTTTCTGTAAAACTTATTACCCCGGATGTATGAGATAATATATTTTCAACTGTTACATTCTTGTTCTCAAATGAATATTGCGGAAAGAATTTTGTCAGCTTATCGTTTACGGAAAGTTTGCCTTCCTGAACCAATTTTAATAAAGCAACAGCAGCAAATTGTTTTGAGATTGAACCAATTGCAAATACATTTTCTGTCTTGTTCGGGATGTTGAGCTCAACATTTGCCAACCCGTATGCTTTTTTAAATACAATTTTGTTGTCTTTTGCAGCTAAAATAACCGCACCGGGGGCGTAAGATTTATAATTGGTACTCATTAAGCTGTCCATAAATTTTACAGCTTTAGTGTCCATTTCCTGTGCATTTACTAAAACACCGAATGAAAAAAGCATTACAAAAAAAGTAAAATACTTCATAATATCTCCTGAATATTTTTCTTCAATTATTTCTATAAATAAGTGGTGGAAAATAAGAAAATGCTTTAGCATATCATTGCTTATAATGATTTACGGTAAGATTATTATTTGAATGGAAGAAGTTTATTCCCCGTAATACCTGAAGGATGATCTGATTGAAGGAAAAGACACCTGGAATAAAAAAAAGCCCGTCAAAAAGTGACGGGCTTAAAAAACTAACGAATTATTTCAACTAAGGCACTGGCGACTGTTTTATCTTTATGGTCTAATAAAAACACTCTGTAAAATCCTGTATTGTCAAATTTTAATTCACTTTCAGAATTGGTTCTAAAATAAACATATTTGTCAGTAGGAGTGATTGTATAGCTGAATTTTTTGTAATATTCAAATTTACCGGTACTTTCATTGTAACGGTCAAATTGAATGTGAACATCATCACATAATAGAGCATGTGAACTTTTTACAACAACGGTAATAGGTCCTGTATAGAATCTGTCTCCGACACCAATTTCACCTTTATCAGCATCATATTTTTCGCAGAAGTATAAAACGGGTTCTGACTGTGCAAAAGTGTTTTTAACCAATCCTGCTGAAAATATTGCGATAAATAAGAATAATAGTGAAAATTTATAGTTCATAGTACCTCCTGAAATGATTTTGTTATTTTATTATTTTAAGTAGAGATCTTTATTTCGCATCAAAAATATAACAATCTGTTCCATGATAAAGCAAAATTTTAGTTTTTTTTCTTGTTTTGCAATATTTTAAATTCCATTCTATCATAAACTTATAAAAAAAAAGCATAATAATCAATTTTCTGACTAAATTAAATATGCTTATTATTGTTATATTTGTTATTATCAATATATATTTTTTTATGCAAAATCAAATGACAATTAAGCATGTATGTTTCGATCTTGATGGCACACTTATAAATTCTTTCGATACTATTTTAGAGTCCACTTTAAAAGCATTAGACCACTTAGAAATTGAGAACTCAATTGACGAAAAGGAGTTTTATAATAGAATAGGGCTTCATTTTGAGGATATTTTTAATGAACTAAATGTATCGGTTCCTGATGTTGAGCATTTTATTAAAGTTTTTAAAGGTTACTATTTCGATTTTATTGACAAATCTGAAATGTATCCAAACGTTATCGAGACTATTAAATATTTAAACGAGAATAATATTTCAGTAACTTTACTTACCACCAAGGCACAGGACCAGGCAGATAAAATAATTGATCTTTTTGGATTAAGACCTTATTTTAAATTTGTAATGGGAAGAAGAGTAGGGCTTGAAATAAAACCCTCACCTGAACCTTTGCTGTTTATTTGTAATGACCTAAAAATTTTACCTGAAAATACTCTAATGGTCGGTGATTCAGAGCTGGACATCAGATGCGGTAAAAGCGCAGGTACATATACTGCTGCTGCTGCTTATGGATATAGATCTGAAGAAGTAATTGCTGCTGAAAATCCTGACTTTACATTGAGTAATATTAAAGAACTAATTGCTATTGTTAAAGTATAACTTGCCGGAGTAATTGTGAAGACTTATATCTCAATGTTGCGTGGTATAAATGTAAGCGGACAAAAGAAAATTGCAATGTCTGAACTTCGCAAAATGTATGATTTGCTTGAGCTTACCGGAGCAGAGACTTATGTCCAAAGTGGAAATGTCGTTTTCAAAAGCCGGTGCAGTAATTCTGCCGAACTGGCAAAATTGATTGAAAACCAAATAGAAAAATCTTTTGGATATCAAGTCCCCGTTATTATTCGCGAAATGGGTGATTTAGAAACGGTAATGAACAAAAATCCATTTTTACATAAAAAAGATATTGATAAAGATAATCTTTATATAACATTTTTTAATTCAATTCCTGAAAACTTAAATTTTGCTGATCCGGCTTTCCCTGCCGATGGAGATGATACTTACCACTTGGGCGAAAAAGAGATTTATCTTTACTGTCCAAATGGATATGGCCGCACTAAACTTTCTAACAACTATTTCGAAAGAAAACTGAAAGTTCCGGCAACTACCAGAAATTGGAAGACTGTGTGCGCATTATTTGATATTGCAAAAAATAAATAATTCAATTTAAGAACTTTTTACGTTTTTTATATAGAATTCTTTCGATATTTTTGTAACTGAGAAAATATTCATCAGTTAACTGCCATATTGCATCTTTTGCCTTAAACCCTTTTCGTTTTAATGTAAAAAATTTGGCTCTGATTTCTTCATTTCTCCTGTGTATTTCAGGTATTATTTTATGCTTGGCTAACAGATTAAGTAATTCTATTTTTAGTTGATTATTCATTGAATTCTCCAAGTATGAATCTTTATTACTTGATACAAACATAATAAATATATTATATATAGTCAATAGCAACATAATAAAAAAATTATAGAAAATAAAAAATATTGAATTCAAACGAAACATTTAAAATGACTGCCAAAAGCCATCAGGGCTTTGAAGAAATTCTTGCTGATGAGCTTAAGGAGTTAGGTGCAATAAATATAGAAGTGCAAAAGAGAGCGGTCTCTTTTGAAGGCAACAAAGAACTTCTTTACAAGGCAAACTTGTGTTCACGCTTTGCTATGCGGATTTTAATTCCAATTTATACTTTTAAATGTGTAAATCCCGGACAGCTTTATAAGGGAGTGCAGAAAATTGACTGGAGCAAGTATCTGAATGTTAAAAATACTTTGGCGGTTGATAGCGCTGTACATTCCCAATACTTTACAAACTCAATGTTTGTTTTCCAAAAAACAAAAGATGCTGTTGTTGACCAGTTTAGGGAAAAGTTCGGCATTCGTCCAAATGTAGAGCTGGATGACCCTCATCTGAGAATAAATGTATATATAAATGAAAACCATTGTACTGTATCAATTGACAGCAGCGGAAGTTCTCTTCACAAAAGGGGATACCGCACTGAGGTGAATGCCGCCCCTTTAAATGAAGTGCTTGCTGCAGGGTTAATTAAAATTTCCGGATGGAATGGGGAAGGGAACTTTGTTAATCCAATGTGCGGCTCGGGTACTCTGCTTATTGAAGCTGCTATGGCTGCTTACAATATTCCTGCGGGTATTAACAGACCCGGTTTTGGATTCCAAAAGTGGCCTGACTTTGATGAATTACTTTGGAAAAAAGTATCTGATGAAGCTCTTTCCAAGATTAAACAAACTCAGCTTTCTATTTCAGGTGCGGATATCTCACCTGATGCAATTAGAATTGCACGAGGAAACATCAGAAGGGCAAATCTTGAAGATAAAATATCAATTGAGAGAAGAGAATTTGAGAGACAGGTACCTCCAAAAGGTAATGGAATAGTAATTATCAATCCGCCATACGGAGAACGTATGCAGGAAGAAGATATACTTGGCTTTTATAAAATGATGGGGGATGGGCTTAAAAATGCTTTTGACGGATATGAAGCATGGATTTTGAGCTCAAACAGAGAGGCAATGAAAAAAGTCGGTTTACGTGCTGAAAAAAAATTGGCTTTTAGAGCCGGTCCTCTAGAATTACTTTTTTATAAATATAATATGTATAAAGGCCTATAGCAGGATAGATTTTTATGAAGAAAACTACAACTGAAACCAGAAAATACCGTACTGATATGAATGATAAAATTCTTAACAGCGGCTTTAGAGACTTTAATAAGTTTTTTGCACTTGATAATAAGGCTTATATAGATGGTGCTTTGCCTGCTAAAACAAAAGAATTGATTGGGCTGGTTGCTTCCGCGGTATTACGCTGTAACGATTGCATTTTTTATCATATAGACAGGGCAATTCAGGAAGGCGCTTCAAGGGAAGAGCTTTATGAATCATTAAACATTGCATTGATTGTTGGGGGCTCTATTGTTATACCCCATTTAAGATATGCGTTTGAAGTATTGGATGAAATTTTTAGCGAGATTAAATAATGACAGATAGAATTCTACTTGCAGATTATATTGTTTCTGCAGATGAAAAAGGTACTATTTATAAAGATTGTGGCATTGAAATTACAAATGGCATTATCACAAATATTAAGAAATTTACTGTTGATGAATTAAGGCTTTTTGGCGGCGAAGTTGAAGACTATTCCGGGCAGGTTATCATTCCCGGTTTTATTCAGACACATATACATCTTTGCCAGACTCTTTTTAGAGGATTTGCTGATGATTTGCAGTTGTTGGACTGGCTGCAGAAAAGAATTTTTCCTTTTGAAAACGCTCATAACAGAAAATCACTCAGACTATCGGCTTCTCTTGGTATTTGCGAGCTCCTTTTAAGCGGTACTACTACTATTATGGATATGGGTACTTTAAGGCATCAGGAAGTGATTTTTAATACTCTTATTAAATCAGGAATAAGAGCCTTTGCCGGTAAATGCATGATTGACCAAAATGATCTGATGCCTGAATTTAAAAGTACAACCGAAAAGGAATTAGATGAAACTTATCATTTAGCCGAGCAGTTCCATAATTCCAATAACGGCCTTATTAAATATGCTTTTGCTCCAAGATTTGTACTGTCCTGCTCGGAAAAGCTTCTTAAGAAAACTAAAGAAATGATGTCCTTGTTTGAAGGCAGTTTATATCATACGCACGCTTCAGAAAATAAAAATGAAATTGAAGTTGTAAGGCAGATGCATAACAAAGAGAATATAGAATACTTTGATTCAATTGGAGTGCTTGATAAAAATACTGTACTTGCTCATTGCATTCACTTGAATGAAAGTGAAATGGATATTCTTAAAGAAAAAGATGTAAGGGTGGCCCATTGTCCTTCTTCTAACCTGAAACTCGGGTCCGGTATAGCTCCTATTCCTACCTACCTGAAAAGAGGAATAAATGTCTCTATAGGTGCAGATGGGGCTCCGTGTAATAATAATCTTGATATGTTTAAGGAAATGCATTTAGCTTCCTTAATCCAAAAACCGGTGCATGGCCCTACAAGCATGGATGCAGAAACTACTTTTAGACTTGCTACTATTGAAGGCGCTAAAGCTCTGCATATTGATAATATAACCGGAAGTCTGGAAGTTGGAAAAAAAGCCGACTTGGTTTGCCTGAATTTTTATGAATGTGATCAACCTGTTTATTATGATGAAAACAATATTTATTCACTTATTGTTTATAGCGGAAATAAAAATCTTGTTGAAAGTGTTATGGTTGACGGCAAGTGGCTTGTTGAGGGCGGTTTTATGACCAGAGGCGATGAGTTTGAAATTTATAATGATGCAAGTATTGAATATAAAAAATTATTAAAGAGATTATAGTGGAAATTGTGTTTGCTACCTCAAACAAGGGTAAATTTAAAGAAGTAAATAAGTTATTTGAAAACTCTAAAATTATTATAAAATCTTTGTCCGATTTTGATTCAATTGCAGAAGTTATTGAAGATAAAGATACATTTGAAGGGAATGCCCAAAAAAAGGCCAAAGAAATATTTGAACAGGTTAAAATACCTGTTATTGCTGATGATTCAGGTTTGGTGGTAGAACATCTGAACGGGGAGCCGGGGGTTTATTCAGCCCGCTATGCAGGAGAAAACTGTTCTTATGCTGATAATAATAAAAAATTACTGTCCGAATTGTCAGGCTTTGAAAAGCCTAATAAAGCTAAGTTTGTCTGCTGGGCTGTTTATTATGACGGCAATGAGTTTATTAATGCTCAGGGTGAGGTAAATGGTGAAATAACTGAGCAGCTTTCCGGAACCGGCGGATTTGGTTATGACCCATTATTTATTCCTGACGGATATTCAAAGACAATGGCGGAAATATCGCCTGAAGAAAAAAACCAGATAAGTCATCGTGGAAAAGCATTCAGAGAGTTAAAAGCAAAACTCATTCAAAAAGGCGTGCTGTAAAATATTCAGAGATGAGACTGCCTTAGCATTGTCTCCGATACATTAGAAACAATATAACGAGTAATGCTTCGACCTAAAATGAATACACGAAAAGAAAACGAATAAATGGAGCGTTAAAAAATAAATACGGGGCAAATGCGAGGGCAAAAAAGTATTTAGGGCGATTACTTAAAGTATTATAATATAATCAGGATAGTGCTACTTTATTTATTTTAGCGGAATTTATTTGTTTTCAGTGGATTCATTTTCAGTCTTGAACTTTTGGTACTTTTCTTTCAAGAGAAAAGTACAGGAATAAATACTATTTATATTATTTCATCGGAATAGGCTATGGCCACGACATACGCTGACTTTTGCGGCTACTCGGTGTAGCTTTGTTGCTGTATACAAGGGATTACTTACCCATAGTAGCAATATCCATTAAAAATACATTGCAAAAACGTTCAATTATAAGGGGTGCGAAGAATTTATTATATAGTTCAAAAATATAAATTACGTCCTGGCAATTTTGTATTTCTTAAATGCAAAATATATTTCTTTAACCAGTGTTTTAACTACTGTAGCCGTGGGGATTGCAAAAAGCATTCCAGGCAAACCTGCAATTTGACTGCCCGCTATTATTAAAAGCATTATTATTATTGGGTGTATGTCCAGATTTTTAGAAAATACTGTCGGCTGTACAAACCCATTATCAATAATATAAATTATTACTATTAAAATAAATATTTGCGGGAATTGTGAAACATTTCCATTTGTAACAAATGAAATTATTAATGCCGGAATCCCCCCAATAACAGGTCCAAAATAGGGCACTAGGTGTCCGCAGCCGGCAATAAGGCCTAAGGGGAGCGCATTAGGAATGCCGATAATCCAAAAGCCCACACCACAGGATACTCCCACAAAAGTAGCATCAAAAATCCACGCTCTTACAAACTTACCCATTTGCAAAAAGATAACTTTTATTATCCAGTAACCCATTTCAAAATATTTGTTCGGGATGATGGACAAAACTCCTTTAATAAGCTTGTGGCTGTCTTTAAGTGCAAAAAAGGAAATAAACGGGACAATTACAACAACAGCGGCAACTGTAATAAGTGAAGACAGGATATCTGTCAGTCTCCCCATAAAGCCTAACACCTGGCTTGTAATAGTTTCTTCAATCCGCTTTGCAATAGTACCTTTTGGAAAAGTGGGGAGGTATTTTCTTAATTCAGTATCAATTGCCGTTATCTCTTTGTGAAGTGAAAAATTCTTCAAACCTTCAGAGAACTGCGAAATCTGATCATATAAAATGGGGAGCAGGTATCTGAACCCGCTGTAAATGGAAAGTATGACAACTGTAAAGACCAGAACCGTTGCCCACAACCGGGGCAAACCTTTTCTCTCAACAAAACTGACCATAGGATGAAGTATTAGGGAGAGCAGCACTGCCAGGGCAAAAACCATTACAACGTCAGATAAAAAATAAGTAAATGAAAACAGCAGGAGGATTATTAAAAACCCTCCTATATATTTATTTAAATATTTTTGTCTGCCGTCAGTCAACTTCTACTTCCTCAACTCTTCTAACACCGGGAACTTGCAGCATAAGGGCACGTTCAATACCGGCCCTAAGAGTCATTAAATTTAACGGGCAAGAGGCACAGGCACCGGTAAGTTTAACCTTAACAATGCCGTCATCCGATACATCTACAAGTTCAACATCGCCATCATCCGCCTGCAGATATGGACGCATTGTATCTAAAGCTTTTTTTATTTCATCAAACATAATATTATAAAATTATTTCATAATCATTACCCGTTGAAGATGCTTCTACAGTCTTGGCTAAGTTTGCTGCAATGGAAAGCATATTACTTGCGTGATCAGTCTCGGGTAAATCAAATACAATAGGTACGCCTTTATCGCCTCCGATACGGATTCTGGGGTCTATTGGAATACCGCCTAAAAATGGAACCTTAAGCTCATTTGCCAAGGCCTCTCCGCCGCCCATTCCAAAAATATCATAAGTTTTGCCTGTATCGGGTGCAACAAAATAGCTCATATTTTCAATTATACCCAGCAAAGGTACGTTTAGTTTCTCAAACATTTTCAGTCCTTTACGGGCATCAATAAGAGAGACCTCCTGCGGTGTTGTTACTATAACTGCGCCGGATAGCGGTAAAGACTGCACTAAAGTAAGTTGAATATCGCCGGTTCCCGGAGGCATGTCAAAAAGTAAAAAGTCAAGTTCACCCCATGAAACATCTGTTAAAAATTGTTTAAGGGTTCCGCTTGCCATTGGGCCTCTCCAAATTATTGGAGTGTTGTCATCAATAAGAAAACCTATAGACATAAGTTTAATACCGTAATTTTCAACAGGAAGCATCTTGGGTGTCGGCTCACTGTAATCAATCATGGGCTTTTCATTTACGCCTAACATTAATGGTATTGAAGGCCCGTAAATATCAGCGTCAATTAACCCGACTTTATAACCCTGCTTTGCCAATGCGGCAGCAAGATTAACTGAAACAGTGCTTTTACCAACTCCGCCTTTGCCGCTGGCTATTGCAATAGTATATTTAATATCAGGCAAAATCTCTTCTTTGTGTGCTGCAGGTGTGTGTACTTCTCCTTTATTTTCAATTTCAACAGTTGAATGTTTAAGATTTAATTTCTGGGTTAAAGCGCTTTGCAGAAAAGAAGTTAGTCCTTTAATGTCAGTATTCGGCTCTAAGGTAAGCTGTATTTTTACATCGATGCTTGTATCATTGTGCTCAAGTTTTTTTATTGAATTTAAAACAATATAGTCTTTGTTATAACTTTTAATATCTAATTCTTTTAATATCTTTACTATTTCCGATTTAGTTATGGATGTCATCTTATGTATTCCTGAATAAACAATTTAAATTTTATTTTTAATATAAGTTCTGCCTGACTTTACTGCGCGTTCCATCAGCCATTCTTGTGCATTAACTTTTTTTGAATCATCACCGTCAATATAATAATAACTCTTATCATTATGCAACTCTCTGGCCTGTGCGTTATCTTTTAGCATAATTTTAAGTATCTTTATTAACTGTGCTTTCAGCTTTCCGTTTTCAACGGGAAAAGCCACCTCAACTCTTCTATCCAAATTCCGCGGCATTAAATCAGCGCTGCTTAGATAAAGATTTTCTTCACCATTATTAAAGAAATATGAAATACGGCTGTGTTCTAAATATCTTCCGACTATACTTCTTACTGTTATATTTTCACTTATACCCTTTAGTCCGGGAAGGAGACAGCATATTCCTCTTACTATCAGCTCAATTTTAACACCTGCATTAGATGCTTCATAAAGGCAGGCAATAATAAATGGATCAACAATGGAGTTAAGCTTCAAAATAATATAACCTTCACCGCCGGAATTAACATTATCAATCTCCCTTTTAATCAATGAGACGTAGGTATCTCTCATATTTATTGGCGAAACAATCAGTTTGGCGTATTCAGTCTGCTTGGAATAACCTGTAAGGTAATTAAAAATGTTAGAAACATCAGTACAGATGTCATCATCGCAAGTAAATAATCCGATGTCGGTATAAATTTTTGCAGTCATTTCATTGTAGTTGCCTGTAGAAAGATGAACATACCGCTTTACACCTTCGGCTTCACGTCTTACTACCAGAGACATTTTTGCATGAGTCTTTAACCCTATAAGTCCGTAAACAACATGAGCACCAACTTTTTCAAGCTCTTTAGCCCAGTAAATATTGTTTTCTTCATCAAAACGGGCTTTAAGTTCAACCAGAACCGCAACCTGTTTGCCTCTTTCGGCCGCCTCAATTAATGCCTTAATAATTGGCGAATCAGCTCCTACGCGGTAAAGGGTCTGTTTGATAGCCAAAACATCAGGATCTTTTGTTGCCTGCTTAATGAAATCAATAACTGGGGCAAAGGAGTGATACGGATGGTGGATTAAAACATCTTTTTGTTTTATCAGGGAAAAGATATCTGTCTCTTCAAATGCTTTTGGTATAACCGGATAAAACGGTTTAAACTTTAACTGATGCAGCGGCAGGTCATATAGCGCCATAATGTCGCTCATACCCAACGGACCTTCGCTAATATGAATGTCTTCCCGCGTAATTTCCAGATTCTCAATCAGGGTTTCAACCATAAATTCAGGCATTGTGTCTGCCACTTCAAGGCGCACTACAGCTCCAAATCTGCGCTGCCTGATATTCTCTTCAATAACTTTTAACAAGTCATCTGCTTCATCTTCCTGAATATCAATGTCGGTATCTCTGGTTATCCTAAATTTATGAGCTTCAATTATTTCCAGACCGGGAAAAAGAAGATCAAGGTTAGCCTTAATCAAATCTCCAAGCCAGATAAATTTAGCTGAGAACTGGCCGTTTGTAAGTGTTTTATGCTTAGGATTCAGAATTTTGTCAATATTCATCATCCTTGGTAATATATTGGGTATTTTAAGCCTTGCAAAATGACTTTCACCATTTGGCTTCCTTACTAAAATTGCAAAACTTAAACTTAAATTGGAAATGTAAGGAAATGGCCTGCCCGGATCAAATGCCAGCGGAGTTAAAATAGGAAATATTTCTTTGGTAAAATACTCTCTTAGCCTTTGCCTGTCCTTTCCGTCAATATCATCATAATCCAGGATGAAAATTCTATTATCCTTTAGTGCAGGTGCAATTTCATTACTCCAGAGTTCCTGGCAGGTCTGCAACATAGGCTTTAATGTCTTTTCGATTAACCTAAGCTGTTCAATTGGAGTATAACCGTCAATAGTCGGTTCCAAAACATTTGCAACAATCTGTTCTTTAATACCCGCAACCCTAATCATATAGAATTCATCTAAGTTGGAGTTGAAAATCGCCAGGAATTTAATCTTCTCTAAAAGGGGAAGGGCAGGGTTCAGTGCTTCCTGTAATACTCTTCTGTTAAATTCTATCCAGCTTAAATCTCTGTTGAAAAAGTTTGCAGGATCTTTATATTTCTTTAATAATTCTTTACTTAGCATCTTTTATAATAATAGTATAATAACAATAAACCTTAAATATAATTGTTTTTTAAATGGTTATAAAGTGAAGAATAAAGGAGGCAGGCTATGATGATACTTTGGGCATTTTTATAATAATGGGCAATTCTAAGTATTTTCCCCTTCAAAAATGTAAAAAAGATTATCAATACGGATAGTCTAAATAACCAGCAGAGGTCAAAAAATTGCCCCTTGCAGATTTTAAAGTATGTGGATAAATTATTCCTTAACCAAATTATTTTATTTAACTTAACAAATAGGTCAGGTAATGAGGAAATATATTATACTGCTGCTTTTATATTTAACATCTAATTGTTTTGCCCAGATAGACTGGCTGCCTTTGCAATTGGGCAATGAATATCAATATGCCTGCGGAGATCCAACGTACCAATTTTATGTTTTCGGAAGAATAACAAAAGATACTGTAGTCAATAATAAGACCTATTATGATTTTTCGCCTGTCTGCTCAATTTTGCAATCGTTTTTAAGGGAAGATAGTCTGGGGAATGTTTATGCGCTTAACCTGCCACGTATGGATACAAGCTTTATTACACAGCCTGAATATTTGCTTTGCCCATATAATGCCAATGAAAGTGACAAATGGCTGATTGCAAAAAACAAATCAGACTCCAGCCGTGACATATATGGATACTGCATAGAACTTGATTCTTCAATGGAAAATGGCAAAGTACTACATATAAAGCATATGTGGCTGGGCCCTAATTATGGGTATCTTATATTTTGGGAGAGTATGGGTATTACCCAATGGGGCTTTTTAGATAACGGCTATATTCTAAATTACGCCAAAGTTGGAAATAGGATATTCGGCCAGTATGTAGGTGTAAATGATAAACTCCCGGTGGTAAACGGTTATATGTTGTCTCAAAATTATCCTAATCCGTTTAACCCCTCTACTACAATAGATTATCAAATTAAACAAAGCGGGTTCGTAACAATTAAAGTTTATGATATACTCGGTAATGAGGTTAAAACTCTGGTTAAAGAGTATAAACAGGCAGGAAGTTACACATTAAACTTTAATGCAGGCAGTTTAAACAGCGGCGTTTATGTGTACAGAATAACTGCCGGCGGTTATACAGCCGCAAGAAAAATGATACTTGTAAAATAAGTTCTGTCATTTAGATTTAAATTATGCACTAAAATTTAAAAAAGTCTGTCTCTTTAAAAAGAGGCAGACCTTTTTTTATTCATCCCTGCTAACTCTGGCTTTAAACCGGCTTATTTAACCAAAATCATTTTCTTCATGGAATTATACACAGGGATGTTATTGCTGTTGTAAACATCTAATTTGTATATGTAAATACCGGAGGCAAGGTCATTACCTCTTTGGTTACGGGCAGTAAATTTAACTTCATAAGTCCCGGCCTCTTTTTGTTCATCTGTCAAAGTTTTAACTAACTGCCCCTGTATGTTGTAAACCACCAGTCTTACATGCCCTCTTTTGTTTAGTCTGTAGCTGATTGTTGCAGAAGGGTTAAAGGGATTGGGATAAGCATCATACAAAGCATAATCCTGCATCTTTATAACCGGTTCGTTAACGCTTGTAAGATTAACATATACTTCATCTGAAGAAGCGGACATATTGCCCTGATTGTCAACTGAAGTAAGTTTATAATAATGTATCGTATTGGTAGGCTCAATTCTTAAACTGTAGGAAGTATCCGGCCCGGATGCAACCAGCTTAGTAGAATCAATGAGAAAGTGCTGCACGGTATCCATATAAATATTGTATCTGTTAAAATCAGACTCTGTATTTTTATTCCATTTAAGGGTAAAAGTCTTCCCTGAATAAGTGTACTTAAGATAAATGGGCGCAAGGGGAGCAAGGTCAGGATAAGGATAGCTTTGTCCGCCGGGCCCGCCGTATAAGCCGATATCGCTTCTTGAGCCGTCAACATCTTTTATTGAAGGATCGCCCCTGTCAATAAGCGGAGAGTATTTTTGCAGATGGGCATCAAAAATATTAGGGTTGTTGTTTACAACCATCGGATCAAAGCTATAATTGATGGAAGTATCAATAGCCCCTTCATTTACAAATGCCATTACCTTCCAGAAATTTGTATATTTAATTGTAGCATTATGCTGTTCCGGGTAATAATAAATACCATAACCGGGGGTTACAACGCAGTCATTAATTATAGAAGGAGTATCTTGCAAACGATAGTTACCCAGACCTGAATTACTATAATAATAATTATTTATGCTTTGTACGCTGTCTGCAAAAGTCATATGGGTATAACCGGTAACATTGGGCGATGTATTAATATACAGGTTGTTTTTTACAATTGATTGTCCGCTCATATATCCAAATTTAGAGAATTCAGATTGTGTATAAATAATGTTATTGCAAAATTCCACGGTTACACGAGTCCAGATAGAATTCATTACCCAGGAATCCAGATATGCAAAATAATTATCTCTTATGTCTATTTTTACAGGTGTTAAACAGTCTATTGTGCGTATGCCGTTGTGTACGTTTGTTATAATATTATTATGTATTGAGCAGTCTGCATCGGAAATATCAAATGTCTGGCCTGTTTCCGTTACATAATTATAAGCAAACTCCAATGTCGATTTACTCTGAGTCATAGGGCCTTCAAGAAGAAAACCATTTAAGTTATTCCCTATTATTTTAAATCCGATTACCTTGCAACTGTCATACATAGTCATTGTCCAGTCATCCAGGGGGGGGATTCCCTTGGTGTCAATTACTGATTTTTCCATCCCCATCCCGATAAGTGAAATACCGGGCTTTAGATTTACTCTCTCCTTAAAAATACCTTCATCAACATAAATTGTATCGCCCGGTAGT
>Ga0183100_1000375_pt1 | contig 40462 bp, 28 predicted proteins | sample Biomet2_FD_127789 | JGI IMG/M metagenome (GOLD analysis project Ga0183100, IMG submission 127789) | Microbial communities from bioreactor (seeded with anoxic lake sediment) at LBNL, California, USA - Biofuel metagenome 2 | ecosystem: Engineered > Bioreactor > Anaerobic > Unclassified ... | reverse complement strand
TTACCTTGCAAAAAATCAACCGTATGTCGCAGCGGTAACTAACGGATGTTGTTGACGAAACTAACGTTAGTTGTTAGGATAACTTCTGTTAGTTACCGCAGTAACATCCGTTAGTTATGGCGGTAACATACGTCTGTTTCTCGACTCACTGTTGTGGACCTATACCAGGGTAAGACATATTGCTTCTTAATAAGAATATTACCAAAACGGCAGAATAATTACTAACCTTCTATAAGTGAATTCAGCAATAAAAAAGAAAAGCCAAATATACAATAATGTATATTTGGCTTTTAACTATAATATTTTATTTATATTCTTTCTTCTATTATCAGAGATTAATAAAGCTTAGAATTATCAGAAATATCATACCAAACAGTATTATCAGCATGCTGAGCCCAAGTTGCAAACTTAGAATAAGCATCAGTAATTGATACATATTCTAATGGATATCTAAATACTCCTGTTGTAGACGATTTGGGAACACCGATAGCCCATACATATTTGCCTGTATCAACCTTATCGGCAACACTACCAAGAGCGGCACTGTTTTTCCACATATAGGTATGTACTTCATAAGAACCATTTGTAATATAAGGATCTACTGTTGCAGAAGTAATTTTATTTGCCACGTCGGCAGACTCACAAGTAATCGTTATGGTTAATGTCTTCGGGTCTACGTTAACAGCATCATTGCCAGACTTCTTTGTATTAACAAAGACTCTATTGGCACTACCAGTCAATGCTTTATGAGCATCAGCAAATAAAGGAATAACAATACCACTACTATTTAAGCCTTGTTGATATCCTGTGGAAGCATTGCCAAAACCGTTATCAAGCGCAACAGATGCTATCCCAGATGTAATTCCAGACAATCTGATACCAGCGCCCAATTGTTTGGAAGCACCTACAGCTCTCAATTTAACAGCCAAAGTAACTACATTACCACTTATTGTTCTTGCCACATCAAATACCACATCATTAAAGTCATAGTCGCCAGCTTTCGGATAATTATCTTCGAAACAGTATGTCGTGCAAAAATTATTATCAACCACAACAGGTCCTTTATTCGAAGTATAGCCAACTGTACAATCTCCAGAAGGAATTGTTTCAGGAGCTTCACCTTTTCCTACTAAAGCCGCGCCATTCGTTGTAAATACGGTAGCTCCCCACCACCAATCACCTTTTGGAGCAGACGAATAATCTGCATATACAAGATTATTGAATGCATTGGAAGGACCGTATCCATCTATTACATTCCCACACACAACAATAGCAGCATTACCCGATGTAGGGCCGTTTAACGCAAACGATTGGAAATGAGATGAAGTAGCCTTTAGAATAGAAGCCTGCCCCATAGTTACAGTTGCCCCATGCAGCGTTAATGAACCACAATCTACAGAAGCATTATCGCCAATAACAAGAGTCTTAGGGTTGAATGTCCCATCAAAAGTTAGCTTGCAATCCGTTTGGTAATTAGCATTATCAGGATTACTTACGTCATTGCCAAATCTACAATTAGAACTATGGTTAATCAACGTGGCTCCTGTATTTAGGTTAATGCTTTTAGCATACATTGTAGCACTACTTGCATTTATAATATAACCGCTAGAAGGTGCATTAATTCTACTGGCAACCTTCAAAATTCCATAATTAACAAAATCTGTAGAAGAATTTAAATTTAACCCTCCACTATAATCATCCGAAGAAGTTGTGGTTATCGAACCAGTTGCGGCATTAAAGATTCTACCGCCCCTTGATGCCCAATCAATATAACCAACTTTAATACTTCCCGCATTAAATATCCAGCCACCATCAGTATTACTAATTTGAGTACCAGAAATTTCACCTCCCGGCATTACAGTAAATGCATACGAACCATTTGTTATACCTGTTGTAGAAGTAAGAGTACTATTTAAAATAATCTTACCCGTACTTGCAACAATAATTTCGATAGGATCATGAATCTGCATCCAACTAGGAGTCCATGTTCCTGTTACAATCACTTTTGTACCAGCTTTAGGAGAACCTGCGGTAAAGTTTCCATTATAATCGCCCGTAATTTTATAATAATTATAAGGGTTCGTTCCATAATTAGCAATATCACTACCTGTAACCTGAGTTATATCCGTAGCCTTAGCAATCATATCATTAATAGATGATTCGGAAGGAGTTGCTATAACAGCTGCAACATTAGGATCTGTAATTTTAACAGAAGCTCTTGAGCTTACTGCACGAGAAACAGCCCTACTAGAAGTATTGCCAAACGTCACATTAAAAGAGCTTCCTCTAGTAACATGATGAACAGGAATTACTTCTCTTCTATTGTCAGCATCAACGCAAGCTACATAAATTGTGCTATCTGCTAAAGCATAGTCAAAAGTAGTATTAAAAGTCGATCCTGTAGCCACAGTGCCCTTAGCCAAAAGGGTTGCTGATTGCAGCAAAGGATCAGAATCGTAAAGTTTAACAGTATAACTGCTTCCAGCATCCTTGTTTACAGAAACGCTAGCAGTTGCAGAACCTACAGACTGCCAGTCTGTAGCAATATTTGAGACAGGAAATGTAGATTTCATTTCCGCATTCCATGCATCCTGATCAAACAAATCTTTGTTAGTACAAGAAGTCGCAGTTCCAATAACTGCGAATAGGTAAGCGCCCCAAATTAAACGATTAATTAAAAGTTTCATACCAATTGATCATTTAGTTTATATTTTCCCCTATTTATCGCCGCAAAGATATGATATTTTTTTTACTTTTCAACAGATTCACACTTTTATTTTTATGCCATTATTATTTCACCTATTTACATTGTAAACAACAAGTTAAACAGACAGATATAATTGCACAAGAGTACGAGACGTTTTATAGAAATGGAAGAAATGTTTAATAGGAATATAAATCAGAGCATCTTCAAAGCTTCTTTGATAATCTTCTCAACAGGAGCATCAGGGTTATTCTTCAACAATTGGGTTACAATTTTTTGCGAGGAGGCATTAGCAAAACCTAACATGTTCAATGCCGACACTGCCTCGCTCATCACTTCTTTGTTTACCGATACAGCAGAAACGATTCCGGCAGCCGAAGCAAAATCAGCATTACTTATTTTGTCTTTCAATTCGACAATAACACGCTGAGCGGTCTTCATTCCAATGCCTTTAACCGACTTTAATAGTGCAACATTTTCACCGGCTATGACACCAATCAACTCATCGGAAGTCATTGCAGAAAGTATCATTCGAGCAGTATTGCCTCCTATCCCCGATACAGAGATAAGCAAAGTAAAAAGTGAACGTTCCTTTTTGCTAGCAAAACCGAAAAGCACATAAGCATCTTCTCGTATCGATTCGAAAAGATAAAGTTTGACTTCTTTTTTACCTTGAATAGCAGAATAAGTATTGAGCGATATATTGGCAATATAGCCTACTCCGCTGCAATCTATAACAACAGTTGCAGGAGTTAGATCTGCAATTTCTCCTTTGATGTATTCCAACATAACAGATGATTCATTTTAATAACTTATTGTATATATTTATTCGACTAAAATGCCTTTACCTTGGCGTACAATTTCAGGCTCTCCCGAAGTACAATTTACAATAGTTGACGGCTCAGTTCCTCCTATTCCACCATCAATCGTAATATTTACTATTTTACTAAATTGTTCATCTATCAATTCAGGATCTGTTGTATACTCTTTTTCCTTTTCTTTGCCTTCTGCAACAGGCAGAGAAGCAGTCAGTATCGGAGCCCCTAACAAACGGGCTATCTCGCTTATAATCGGATTATTGGGCATTCTGATTCCCACCTCTTTTCTATTACGGAATATCTTCGGAAGTCGACTATTTGCACTCAGCACAAAGGTAAATGGACCAGGCAAATTACGTTTCATTAATTTAAAAATATGATTATCAACTCTAGCATATTCACTAATGGTGCTGAGATCATAACAAATAATAGATAAACGCTGCTTACGAGGATCAATGCCCTTCAACCTGCAAATAGTCTCGATAGAACGTTCTTTCAGGGCATGACAACCAATAGCATACAACGTATCGGTAGGAAAGATAATCAATTTACCTTCATTGAGCACATCCACAATATGCTGAAGCACTCCTGGATCATTCTCTTTATCGTACAACTTCAGTATCATAGATTTACACCTTTTTATTTAACAAACACAGAATAAGCTCTAGAACCTGCACTACCTAAAGAATGGGCTTTACCATTGAGCCAATAAGTAGCAATTTCAGAACCCTCTTCACTCTTTTGGTAACCAGCTACATAAACATCACCATCTTTTATAAAGACCGCAAAAGCTTCGGCATCAGCAGTTTCATCACTCAATATCTGCTTACTGCCATTTTTCCACAAAGTAGCGACTTTATGTCCCGAAGCAGAAATGGTAGTTCCGACTACGTATGTTTTCGACTTATATATAACAATGGCATTAGCAACTGCATCCGTTGTACCATCGCTTAAATCTTGAGCCAATTCATTTTTCCACAAAGTAGCGACTTGCCGTCCAGATTTGTTTTTCACATATCCTACTACATAAACATTACCTCCATCAGCCGCCAACCCCATTGCTTCGGACTCTTTATGCCAATCGACGAGCGGAGTAGGTACCCCGTTATGCCACAATGTAGCAACCTTTTTTCCGCCACCATTCTTCACGATAGAACCAGCAGCATAAATATCTCGTCCACCAAGAGCAATATCATACGCAGAAGCTTGAGTAAGACCATCACTCAACGTTGTTTCTATCTTGTCCGACCAATAAGCCGCAACATTTCTACTATTGGCATTAAAAAAACTGCCGGCTATATACACCACATCATTCTGTACCGACACTTTGTTGGCTACAGCATTAGTCGAGCCATCCGTCAGTGCAAAAATATGACCATTGAGCCACTTACAAGCCGCCTTATTGCCATTTGTACATTCATCATACCCAACCACATAAATATCGTTTCCCGTTACAAAGATAGACTGAGCCACAGCATCACCTGCCCCTGCGGTAAGTTTTATTTCTTTGTCATCTTTCCAATAAGTAGCAACCTGTTTACCTTGAGAGCCTGTTGTATAGCCGGAGGCGTAGACTGTTGTTTCGACCTTATCAATTTTAGCAATCAACCTTTTACAGCCCGAGAGGCTAACAATCATCAGAGACACAAAGACCAAAAGACCTAATTTACTTATATAAGACGACATTTTCATAATCTTCCTACTTATTCTTAATATTTAATTCGTTTAATGTATTTACAGGCTGTAAAATTAGATATTTTAAATAAGATATTCATGCCTTTTTAAAAAAAGTAACAGGAAAATTTCATTGTAAAAATAGCAAAGTATCACTTTTTGCTACTAAAAGCCCATGTTTTAAGGTTCATTACAAGTATCTTTGTCTCCTACAATAATAGAATTTTCAAGATGGTAAAATATTTTATATCTTTAGTCATATCATTATTGATCAGCTGCAGCGGTATGTCTCAATCCGAATTTGTCAAGATATCAAAAAGCGGAAATTTCATTTTTGACGGTAAAACATACTATTATGTAGGCACCAACTTCTGGTATGGTCCTATACTGGGATCAAAAGGACGAGGTGGCAATAGAGCACGCCTTAATGAAGAACTAGATACACTGCACGCGCTAGGTCTTAACAATCTACGCATTGCTATAGGAGCCGACGGAAATAATGATGTTCTCACAAGAATAAAGCCCACTCTACAGACAGAACCGGGCGTATATAACGATACTATTCTTGATGGACTAGATTATTTATTAGTCCAAATGAGAAAGCGCAAAATGAAAGCTGTGCTATATCTAAATAACGCATGGGAATGGACAGGTGGTTATTCACAATATTTAGCATGGGTAAAACATGAAACGCCACCAGTTCCAGCCAAAGACGGATGGCCTGCTTACATGAGTTACGTAAAGCAATACGTATTTAACGATTCGGCTAAAGCGTTGTTTAATAAACATGTCATATTTATCTTAAACCGAACAAACCGCTATTCTAAAATAAAATATGTAGACGACCCCACCATCATGTCTTGGCAGATTTCCAACGAACCAAGATGTTTCTCTGAAGAAGGAAAACGACCATTCAAAGTATGGTTAAGAAGTGTTTCATCACTCATCAAATCGATTGACAACAATCATCTCGTAACAACAGGGAGCGAGGGTTCGTGGGGATGCGAAAACGATATGCAATTATTCACCGATATTCATGCCGATCCTAACATAGATTATCTGACAATGCATCTATGGCCATACAATTGGAGTTGGGTGAATAAAACGACATTACAATCAAATCTTCAATTAGCAGAAAAAAACACGAAAAAATATGTAGAAGAACATATTCTTGTTGCCAGGCAACTCCATAAACCGGTTGTAATGGAAGAGTATGGATATCCTCGCGATGGTTTTAGTTTCTCTAAGCAATCTACAACCTTAGCGCGAGACGAATATTACAAATTTGTCTACGACATGCTCATTACAAGCAAAAAGCAAAGAGATAATTTCGCCGGCTGCAATTTCTGGGGATGGGGTGGATTTGCTCAACCGAAACATACATTTTGGCAATGGGGCGACGATTATTGTGGAGATCCGGCACAAGAAGAACAAGGTCTCAACTCTGTCTTTTCTTCAGATATAAGTACACTAAACATTATTCGAGACGCATCCAAACGTCTAAACTAGACTTCAACACGAACTTATGTTTTGGTTTCTTTATAAAAAAAGAAGCCAAAACATATTTTTTACTAAACCTTCAAACCATATATTTCAATATTGTTTGAAGTATTTACTTTTTTATCTATCTTTGTAAAAGAAAAAATAAAAAACACTTGTAGAAAACGATGAGACTGATTGTCTATTTATTAAGTTTTTATATCATTTACCTCGCGGCAATACCGTGCAGAGATGTTATATGCATAGACGACCATTATCAAAATCATAGTTCTATTTCTCAATCGGGAGAAAATAATAATCATTCCAACCAAGATTGTTGCTCTCCACTGTGCATCTGTAACTGCTGTGCTTCGGCCATCTCTAAAATAAAATCGATTCATTACAATAGTATCACTTTTCAAGTGATACGTGTCTATATATCTCCCTATTTGGCAGATATTACCTCAATTTCGACTCGCCCCATTTGGCAACCGCCAAAAAGATAAGATAATTCATCATTCTAGAATGTAAGTAGAGAAGTTTTATATTCCGTCCTCTTTTGACAGAGATATTGAGACTTAGAGCTCATGTGACTACCTACGTTACCAACATATTATTCAATTATCTTATTTCATTATAAAAAATGATAGAACGCATCATTCATTTTTCCATAAAGAACAAATTCATCGTGGGTTTGTTCATCACAGCATTGGTTGCCTGTGGTATTTATTCGGTAGTGAAATTACCGATGGATGTAACCCCGGACATTACCAACAATCAAGTGCAAATTATCTCCTTGGCTCCTTCCTTAGCGGTCCAAGAAGTAGAAAGTTCAATAACCGCACCCATTGAAGTAGCCGTTGCCAATATTCCCAATATCATAGAGCTACGATCTATTTCGCGGCTAGGTTTATCCGTCATAACGGTTGTATTCAAAGACAAAGTAGACATTTATTGGGCGAGACAACAAATTAGCGAACAGCTCAAAGAAGCCGAAGAAAATATACCAAAAGGTATTTGTCAAACATCTTTAGCACCTATCAGTACAGGACTTGGAGAGATATACCAATATCGTCTTGCCGTTTCTAAAGGCTACGAAAATAAATATAGTGCAATGGATTTACGCACACTTCAAGACTGGACAATTCGCCGCGAAATGTTAGGTACACCCGGTGTAGCCGACATTAATAGCTACGGTGGTTTCGTCAAGCAATACGAAATCGCTGTCAATCCTGAACGAATGAAGAGTTTGGGACTCTCGCTTGACGATATATTCAAAGCGCTGGAGCGCAACAATGAAAACACAGGAAGTGCATATATCGAAAAGAACCATGCAGCCTATTTTATTCGAGGCATAGGATTGGTCAAGTCACTCGTCGACATTGGAAACATAGTCGTACAAAGCAATAGCTCTGGCATGCCAATACTTATCAAAGACTTGGCTGATGTACGTTACGGCAATGCAACCCGTTACGGTGCTTTCATCGTAGACAACGAAGAAGCTGTAGGAGGTGTCGTGATGATGCTGAAAAATGCTAATGCCAAAGAGGTTATACAAAACGTTGAAAACCGAATGAAAGTGATTCAAAAGTCACTACCCGAAGGTATCACCGTGCAACCGTTCCTCAACCGATCGGACTTAGTAAGCCGCACAATAGGTACTGTTTCAAAAAACCTCATAGAAGGAGCGCTTATCGTTATCTTCATCCTGGTACTCTTTTTAGGCAATATGAGGGCTGGATTTATTGTAGCGTCAGTCATACCGCTTGCTATGCTATTCGCCGTATCAATAATGAGTTTATTCGGCGTGTCGGGAAATCTGATGAGCTTAGGAGCTATTGACTTTGGGTTAATAGTAGATGGGGCCGTCATTATAGTCGAAAATGCCGTAGCCCATATCTCTGAGCGACTAAAAACAAATAAGGTGACGTCTCGCATTAGCCAGTCACAAATGGACGAAACAGTATTCCAATCGGCCAAACGAATGATGAGTTCGGCAACTTTCGGACAAATCATCATTCTGATTGTCTATATTCCCATTATGACATTGGCGGGCATTGAGGGAAAAATGTTTCGCCCGATGGCCCAGGTAGTCAGTTTTGCCCTCATCGGAGCAGCTATCCTTTCACTGACCTATGTCCCGATGATGTCGGCCTTGTGCCTCAAAAAGACAGAATCACGAAAGTCTAAAATATCTGGGAATCTAATGAAAGCTATCAATAAAGGGTTCAATCCAGTTATTCTCTATGCACTAAAACATAAATTAAGTGTTACGTTGACAGCAATCGCACTGTTTATAGGAAGTCTGATCTTATTCGGTCGTTTCGGAGGCGAGTTTGTTCCCCAGCTCGAAGAAGGTGACTTGGCGGCAGGTGTTGTTACATTGCAAGGCGGATCACTATCCAATACAATAGAAGAGGTAAAAAAGGCAAACAAAATACTGCTGAAATTTCCTGAAGTAAAACATGTAGTGTGCAAAGTGGGCGCCGGCGAAATTCCGACCGACCCTACCCCACTCGAAACGGGTGACTATATTATTACCTTAAAAGACAAAAGTCAATGGACAACAGCTAAAACCAGAGAAGGGCTTATCGAAAAGATGGAAGAAGCCCTACAGCCTATTGCCGGTGTGCAGTTCGAATTCCAACAACCCATACAAATGCGGCAAAACGAACTAATATCGGGTTCCAAACAAGATATAGCCGTCAAAATATTTGGCGACGACTTAGTTACACTGACCGATAAAGCCAACGAAGTAAAGCGGTCCATTCAAGATATTCCAGGCATTGAAGATATCAATATCGAAAAAGTAACAGGACTCGAACAAATCGAGATAAACTACAACCGAGAACGTTTAGCTCAATATGGACTATCGGTAAACGACGTCAGCGAAGTGCTCCGTACAGCTTTTGCTGGTAGTCAAGCAGGTATCGTATACGATGGAGAAAAACGGTTCGGACTTGTTGTAAGGCTGGCAAAAGACTATCGTTCGAACTTGGAAGACATCCGCAATCTCACCATTCCATTACCACGAGGCGGACAATTGCCTATCGAACAAGTGGCATCAGTAGCCATTAAAGAAGGGCCTGCACAAATATCAAGAGAAAACACCCGCCGGCGTATTACGATCGGATTCAACGTTCGAAATAATGACGTAGAAAGTGTCATTAATAAAGTTCAAAACCGTATTGATTCCAAAGTTAAAATGCCTACCGGATACTACGTCTCATATGGTGGACAATTCCAAAATTTACAAGAGGCAAAATCACGTTTGGCAGTTGCCGTGCCGGTTGCACTAATGCTCATTTTCATTTTGCTTTATTTTGCTTTCCGTTCGGTTAAAGAGGCATTACTGATTTATACAGCCGTACCGATGTCGGTCATCGGTGGTATTTTAGCTCTATGGATTAGAGGAATGAATTTCTCGATTTCTGCAGGTATCGGCTTTATCGCCCTATTTGGTATTGCAGTACTCAATGGTATCGTGCTGATATCCGAATTCAATCAATTAGAAAAAGGAGGGATGAAAGATATTCGCCAGCGGGTGCTCACCGGTCTAAAGACTCGTCTGCGTCCCGTTCTCATCACAGCATCGGCGGCATCGCTAGGCTTCTTTCCCATGGCTATATCAACATCAGCTGGAGCCGAAGTACAAAAGCCTCTTGCCACAGTAGTCATTGGCGGACTTATTTCGGCAACATTGCTAACCCTCATCGTATTACCTATATTCTATATGTATTTTTCAACTTTTTCCTTCAAGAAGATATTCAGACCTCGTTCTACTAAAGTACTCACCATACTGTTGCTCGTCCTCGGAATAAGTGCTGGTAAGATTAGTGCTCAACAACGCATTCAACTCCACGATGTCATTCAATTGGCGCTAGACAGCAACTATGCAGTCCGTTCGCAGCTATATAATGTCCAGATGAACAAGACTCTAAAAGGAAGTTCTTTTGATTTGCCCAAAACAGAATTCACTACAGGATATGGTAAGCTAAACTCTTACACCAACGACAATAGCATTGGTGTAAGTCAATCATTCGCCTTCCCAACGGTCTATGCCAATCGCTACAAATTAGCAGAAGCCAATGTCAAAGATAGCCAATGGTCGTTAGAAAATACGAAACTAGAAATAGCCACTCAGGCAAAACGCCTCTATTGGCAGCTAGTGTACCTACAGTCCAGACAGCAATTGCTTACCTATCAAGACAGCCTGTATTCCGAACTGCTCAAAACCGCAGAAGCCCGGGCAAAGACAGGAGAGTCGAAACAACTCGAGACCATGTCGGCAAAGTCGCAATGCCTCGAAGCTCACAATCGTCTTGCCCAAATAGAATCGGATATTCAAATATGTATTCAACGCTTACAGACACTAATCAATTGTAAACAGTCTATTCTCCCGGCCGAAGACATGCTCAAGCAGCTATCGTTCAATACTCCCACATACGACAGTGCCATTAGCACTAATCCACTGACAGGTCAGGCACGCCAACGCATAGAGACATCAAGGATGGAGAAAAAACTAGAAAAAAGTATGATGCTGCCCGACTTAAGCATAGGACTATCCAGTATGACCATCAGAGGTGAACAAAATGTAAACGGAACATCTCGCTATTTTGGTAGCGGGTATCGTTTCAATAGTATTCAGATTGGGGTTTCGCTTCCACTGTTCTACTCTTCGTTCAAGTCTAAAATCAAAGCGGCAAAACTTAGAGAACAGATTGCCATTACCGAGCATGCAGGTATATCGAATAATTTATCGAGCGAATACCATTCATTACTTTCGGAATACGGCAAACAGCAGGCCAATATCAACTTCTACGAAAAGCAAGCTGTACCCGAAGCGGAACTCATCATTCGGCAAGCAACACAAAGCTATCGTGAAGGCGAAATCAGTTATGCCGAATATATAGTCAACGTTAGTCGAGCACTTGATATTAAACAAAATTATATCGATGCCCTAAACAATAACAATCAAACAGTAATTTCATTAGAATCTATTACAGGTAAAATTTTTTAATTTAAAAACTTATGAAAAGAAATTCCATTTCATACTTTATTATAGCAAGCTGCTGCATGGCATTAATCTCCTGCGGAAAAACAAAAAAAGCGGAAGAACATCACGAGGAACTTCCTACAGACATAGTCGAACTCAATGAAGAACAAATCAAGACGGCTGATGTTAAACTAGGAAGCATGGAAATACGCTCCATCGGTACAACTCTCAAAGTAAACGGCGAGATTGCATCACTACCACAAAACATGGCTGCCGTATCATCTCCGATGGGCGGACGAATCGTTAAAGTGGAGCTAATCCCCGGAAGTGCAGTAAGAAAAGGACAAACTTTGGCATTGGTAGAAAACACAGAGTTTGTCGACATTCAACAAAATTATCTAGAGGCAAAAAGCAAAATAGAATACATGAGTGCGGATTATCATCGCCAAAAGGCACTTTATCACAGTAGTGCCACATCAAGCAAGAATTTGCAACTGACTACTTCCGAATACAAGGCCTTACGGACACAGATCAAAGCACTCGAACAGAAGTTACTCATCATTGGCATCAATCCGCATCGCCTCAACAATAACAATATCACCCGAACAGTAGCAGTCAAAGCACCAATCTCCGGTTATATCAATACTGTAAACGCAAGTATCGGCAAAACAGTCGAACCGTCAGACGTACTTTTCGATATTGTCAATCTCAACAACTTATTCATCAAACTGACTATATTCGAAAAAGATATTGCCAAAGTTTCAAAAGGTCAACAAATAAGATTTTTCATCAATGACGAGTCGGAGGCTCACAATGCTATTGTGTACCAAACGGCCAAGTGCATCGATGCAGACAAAACTTACAAAATATACGCAGCTATCCAAAGCAAGTGCTTCAATATTTTGCCCGGCATGTACGTCAATGCACAAATCACGTCCAAGACCCATAAGGCATATACGCTACCCGACGAGTCGATTGTGAATTTTGAAGGGAAAAGCTATATTTTCGTTTTCGAAAAGAATAAGACAGAGCATGGAAAAAAGGTCTGTGAATACCGCATGGTGCCTGTATCAAAAGGAGTCTCAGAACAAGGATACACCGAAGTCATTTTCCCAAAAGATTTCGATATCAACACCCGGAGTATCGTCTTACAAGGTTCTTATACCCTACTTTCTACCATGAAAAATGGTGGAGAAATGAGTTGTTGAAACGACACTCAATCACACGAGATCAAGTACAAATATTTATTTTCGTTCGGCCCACAAATGCGGGGCCGAACGTTTTATTTTCTCTCTGTCATCGCCATACACTCCATTTCAATAAGCCATTCAGGACGACAGACTTCGGCTAATGTGATAATATAGGGTACATTCTTGAAATGATCCTGCATAAAGCAGCTCACCATTTCCGTATCAGATACATCGCGAAGATAGACTATAATTTGGGCAATATCTTTCAAATTTGCCCCACCATTTTTCAACAATTGCTCTATATTTACAACAATACGCTCGGCTTGCTTCAGTACATCGCCCCGATAGAGACATTGCCCCTTCTTATCAATACTGGCGGTACCCGATATGAATATCCAATCAAAACTTTCAAAAGCTATCTTCACTCCTCTTTCGAATGCCACGCCATATTCGGCGGTCGAGTTCAGATAAGATGTTGCCGACAGATATTCAATTTGTTCAGGAAGTAGACCTTTGACTGAATAAAAATCGACAAGCAGTTTTACATCGGCAGAAGCGCCACTACCTCCAATACCTGTCGAAGCAATGAAATGAGTATCTACTGTAAGCCCATGTGCATTGAAATAATCATTACGTCCTTTCACCACTTCTTTATAATCGCTATCTATATCTCTCACATATAGCCAAGTACGCATGCAATTATCAGCTATACTCATCTGTTTGTTATCCAATATTTTTTGGTGTTCGGCAAATGCAGCAGTTGTAAGCACATCAAGTCTATCACCACGTTTTACAGGAACTTCAACCGACTGAAACAAGTGCGTGAGCCCATGCAATTCAAATTGGCAAATTTCTTTTTCTTTTGTCTGCGTCAGTCCTTCGGATTTGATAAAGAGCAACAACAACGCAATTTTACAGCCATTGAGTGGCGGCTGTTCGACTATAGAGATAGCCGAACGAGAGAATTCAGAAGACTGAACCAAAGCGGCCTCTATCCTATCTTTATTATTAATATAATCAGTAACAAAAATTTTAGTGTATATTAAAGATTGCTTATCAAGGTGTTCCGAACACATCAGTTCATGTAACCCCGACTTCAACGAATCTAACTGAATATCAAATGTACCTCCTTGATCAGGCTGAAACAAGACATGACATATTTCAGTATCATTAAAGATCTTTCGATATATCTTCCAATTATTCCTCATGGCATTATTTAAGTATAGTTCATAGTTTATTTTCATTGCAAAGATATAATAAATTATTAGAACGCGAATAACTTGCTAAAAGAATGAACATTATTTCCTTAAAGACCTCTATAACCTATAATATTTTTTTAATCAGTAAATATTTACAGAAAGAATTGGTGATAAATCCAAATTTGCATACATTTGTTTCAAGATTGCAAATAGATCATTTTGCTTATTTTCGAAAGCATTTGGTTGTTTGATGAAACTTTTGGACCACTATTATGGAAGAAGAAAAACACTGTATAGAAATATTCAATCAACTTTTTACAAACTACAAGAGGAAATTTGTCCATTTTGCCAAAACTTACGTTAACGACACAGATATTGCCGAAGATATTGCTATTGAAAGTATGATCGACTACTGGGAAAACCGCAATTTGCTACCACCCGATTCAAATATCCCAGCATACATATTGACTATCATCAAACACAAATGCCTAAACTATCTGCAACATTTGCGTACAACCGAAAAAGTAACCAAGTATTTGAAAGATTGCAGCGATTGGGAATTAGACTTACGAATATCAACTCTGGAAGCATGTAATCCGGAACGAATTTTTTGCGATGAAATTCAAAAGATTGTAGAAGAGACGTTACAAAAACTACCGCCTCAAACTCGCGAAATATTCATCAGAAGCCGCTACAATAATCAGAGCCACAAAGAAATTGCCGAATCACTAAAAATATCTACTAAAAGTGTAGAATTTCATCTTACCAAAGCTCTAAAGGTTTTGCGCATTGCCTTAAAAGACTACTTCCCAATACTTTTCTTTTTCCCACATATATACAGATAAAGCTAAGCCTCGTCAAGTATAGAAAAGAGAGATAATACAAGCAAAAATAATGAGATATTTCATTATGTAGATACATATTTGTATAAGCTGAAACAACGTCCATGGAGCGAAAAAACGACGTATGCCCCTAAAAATATTTTCGTCCATACGTCTTCAGAAAAACTTAAGGACGTCACCCAAAAAACTAACATACGACATTTTCAATACCTGTAATCGCAATGACACGGTTATTATACACAATAGTAACGAGTCTGAAACGGTTTCGTAACAAGAAAAGATGAATTTTGCATCGAAATAATAAAATAATAATATATCATTTTGCTTATTTTCGAAAGCATTTGGTTGTTTGATGAAGCTTTTGGACCACTATTATGGAAGAAGAAAAATACAGTATAGAGACATTCAATCAACTTTTTGCAAACCACAAGGGGAAATTTGTCCATTTTGCCAGAACTTACGTTGACGACATAACCATTGCCGAAGATATCGCTATTGAGAGCATAATAGATTATTGGGAGAATCGCAATTCGCTACACGCCGATTCAAATATCCCAGCATACATACTGACCGTCATCAAACACAAATGCCTAAACTATCTGCAACATTTGCGTACAACCGAAAAAGTGACCAAATATTTGAAAGATTGCAGCGATTGGGAATTGAACTTACGAATATCAACTCTGGAAGCCTGTAATCCGGAACGGATTTTTTGCGATGAAATTCAAAAGATTGTAGAAGAGACATTACAAAAGCTACCACTCCAGACTCGCGAAATATTCATCAGAAGCCGCTACAATAATCAGAGCCACAAAGAAATTGCCGAATCGCTAAAGATATCTACTAAAAGTGTAGAATTTCACCTTACCAAAGCGCTAAAAATCATGCGAATTGCCCTGAAAGATTACTTCCCAATACTTTTCTTTTTCCCACATATATACTGATAAGGCTATTATAATACACAATAGTAACGGGTCTGAAACGGTATCGTAACAAGAAAAGATGAATTTTGCATCAAGATATAAAAAGCAGAACAAATAGGGTAATAAAAAATCGATCACAATTATTCTGTTCCTCCATTTAAACAAGCGCTAGTATCATCGACAACACACCTTCTATAAGCTGTAACGATGTAAGCTTCTCTATCAAAACATAGCAGAAGAATATCGGTGCTATATGATTATGATGGTCCCAAAGAAAAAATGTAGATAAAAACAGAAAATAGTTTAAGTTTTTGTTAGGGATAGACCTTTATTATTTGCTTATATTATAGAAAAAGAAAAATATGGATAAAAAAATACTATATAAATTTTTTGACGGATATGCTTCAAAAGAAGAAAAAGAAGAAATTCGATCATGGCTAGAGGATTCCGAAGAGCACAAAAAGGAACTTTTCAAAGAAAGAGAATTTTTTGATGCAGTCATACTGTCCGAAAAAAGCTGTCAAGACCCACAAGAAGAAGAAGAAGAAGAAGTAAGACGTCCACTCTTAAAATCGATATTATACGAATCAATAAAGATAGCTGCCATTGTAGCACTTGTATTAGTATGCACTTATTATTTTTATCAATCAAAATTGAAGCAAGCATCACTTGCCATGAATACAGTGACTGTTCCTGCCGGAGAGCGTGCCAATGTAGTGTTGCCCGATGGTACAAAAGTATGGCTCAATGCATGTTCCGAAATACAATATCCGGGAATATTCATCGACTCGGTACGCAAAGTTAAACTCAAGGGCGAAGCCTACTTCGAAGTAACGCATAATAAGAATCATCCCTTTGTAGTACAAACGAAGAAATTCAATATCAAAGCACTAGGAACGAAGTTTGATGTAGACGCATACGAAGATTCAAATAATTTTTGCACCTCCTTGATGCAAGGTTCTGTAGAAGTCTCCGAACAGATCAATCCATCATCCCGAATCATTCTAAAGCCGGGACACCAAGTCTCTATGTCAAACGGACATTTGAAAGAAACGAATGTGATAAAAGATTATGATTTGTTTCGCTGGCGTGAAGGATTAATATGTTTCAGAGATCTGACCTTCGAACAGTTGATGATGCGTTTCGAAAAATGCTATGGGATTCATGTGATTCTCTTAAACGAGAAAATGAAAAACTATGTTTGTAGTGGCAAATTTAGAATATCTGACGGAATAGACAATGCATTGAGGATAATACAAAAAGATGCAAAATACAAATTTGAAAGAGATGAAAACAATACCACCATATACATTAAGTAAAACTATTAAAAACACCAAGCCTATGATATAAAAACACTAACAGCCAAAAAGAATGCCGACAAATGCTGGAACATTTGCCGGCAATAAAATCAAACGAGTTGTTCAATTACATTTATTAATCAAACACATACAAAGATATGGATAAAAAATCTTTCTTAGATACCATCTTGCAAAAAAGGTATCGGCAAAAACATTTTTTTAGAATTATGAAGATTAGTACCTTTTTATTATTTGTGTTCATTCTCTGCGCCAACGCAGAAAATTCCAATTCTCAGAATATCAATGTTACGATAAAAAGTAACCAAATACAGCTGGAAAAGGTATTGAATGAAGTAGAAAGACAAACAGGTTTTCTTTTCGTATACAACAACCATGTGGATGTCAATCGAAAAGTATCTGTTCGTTTAAAAAAAGCCTCTTTACAAGAGACTCTGAAGGATCTATTTAAAGGGACAGATGTAAAATATACCATCGACGGATCATATATTTTATTATCAATAAACAAGACGACAACAAAATCTCCTTCATCATCTACCGTTACCCAACAAAAACACAGAATAACAGGTGTTGTGAAAGATGAAAAGGGAGATCCCATCATTGGAGCAAGTATAACGGTCAAAGGAACTTCACACGGAGTGATGACAAATCTCCAAGGCATATTTACGTTAGAAGCCCCAGTAGGTGCAATCATTCAAGTTTCTTATATTGGCTACCAAAACAAAGTATTTCAAGTAGGCAACGAAACGAACTACCGAATTGTTTTGACAGAAACCTCCAAAATTTTATCCGAAGTCGTTGTAACAGCTCTTGGTATCACACGCGAGAAAAAAGGGCTGGGCTATGCAACTCAAGAAATTAAAGCAGAAGAGCTGGAGAATAGAAACTCTAACTTGGTTAGTATGTTAAGCGGTAAAGTTGCAGGCGTAAATATCAGCTCTGGAGCTGTTGTAGGATCAGGTAGCCGTATCTCTATTCGAGGAGAAAGGTCATTGAGCGCAGGTCCTTCTTCTCCCCTATTTGTTATCGATGGCATACCTATCGGTTCTGGAGCAGGATCTCAAACGAGTAGTTCCGAAATTAACGAAATCAGCCCCAATGATATCGAAAGCATCAATGTTCTGAAAGGAGCAGCCGCTTCGGCTCTATATGGATCGGCAGCAGCCAATGGTGCTATTATCGTCACAACCAAAAAAGGAAGACAGACTAAAGGTTTCGGTATCTCATACAGCGGTACATTCTCGCTAGAGAAACCGTTGATCTTACCCAAACTTCAAAATCAATTTGGGCAAGGTAAGAATGGTGTCTATGTAGGTAGCAATTTCGGTAGTTCGAGCGGATACTATCCTTCTGGACAGAATGATAACTATGATGAGAGCTGGGGACCACGCTTTATGGGACAGAAAATGGTACAGTTCGATTCGCCTACAACAAATGGCTATCGCGCCGGAGATACATATCTGCCACCCAATATACGCGGCGAAGCTATTCCGTCGGAATGGGTAGGGCACCCGAACAATATACGAGATTTCTTCGATCATGGTACCACTTATATCAATAGTATAGCCCTGAGCAATAGCTCTCAAGGAAGAGACCTTCGAATTGGTTATACCAATACAAAACAAAACGGTCTGACACCTAACAATAACATAACAAGACACTCTTTCAATTTAAATAATACAGTCGAATTAAACAAATGGATGAGTGCCGATGCCGTTGTTAACTATACAAAAACCAACAGAACTAACGTACCTATATTGGGTTATGGTGGCGTTTCACCTATGTATTTCTTCTGCTGGCTCCCACAAAGTCACAATATCAATAGCCTGAAAGAATATTGGCAGCGAGGCGGTTTGGAAGGTACACGCCAGTTCCAAAACATGGCCTCGTACAATAATCCATATTTTGTGATGTACCAAATGAATAGTCTTTCCGAAACGCACCGTTTCTTCGGAAAACTGGATGTTACTATTAAGCCTACAAGCGAATTATCGATCATGTTGCGTGGAGGTACCGACAACTCATGGGAAACCGACAATAGAGAAGAAAGTTATTACAAAAATGGTGGAAACGGATATTACAGTGATAACCAATTCCAATCGCATAACAATAACTATGATTTCATGATCAATTATACTCCAAAGTTGGGAGAAGATTTCGGCCTGAGTGCCCACTTCGGAGGAAATAGAATGGAATCTTTCTATAAAGAAATTCAGTCATACACAAACAGTTTGATTGTTCCGAACATATTCTCTTTTGATAATTCAAAAGAAAAACCTACTGTTTCGGACTATAGATCGAAAAAAGTAGTAAACAGTTTGTATGGTAGCGTTCTGATGGATTACAAGCGCATGATATATGCCGAGGTTACAGGTCGTAACGATTGGTCTAGTACACTGCCGTCATCAACAAATTCATATTTCTATCCTTCGGTTACATTGAGTGGACTTCTCAGCGAAATGTTGAGATTACCATCAGTTATCAGTTATGCCAAAGTCAGAGGAAGCTATGCATCTGTGGGTAACGATACAGGCCCATACAGCCTATACAACACTTATTCATTAAGTGATTATTGGAATGGTGTACCGACCCTGAGTAGCCCGGACAATCTGCTGAACAACAACTTAAAGCCAGCCAGATCGGAAACTTGGGAAGTGGGAGCTGAACTGAATTTATTTAAAAACCGATTGAATTTCGATTTCAGCTATTATCATACAATTACAAAAGATCAGATAATCGGTTTACAGATAGCCAATACCTCCGGATATGGTAGCCGATTGATCAATTCTGGTAAGACAGCCAATACGGGTATCGAACTTGTAGTAAGTGCTACACCTATTCTATTATCCAATGGATTGAAATGGGATATCAACCTCAACTTCAGCCGTTCCAGAACTAAAGTCATATACCTGGCAAAAGGGTTGGACGAGTTAATTCTGACAACAGGCGGATTGGAAGATGCTAAAATCGTAGCGCAACCGGGAAAAAGGATGGGGCAAATATTCGGAACTGCCTACCAACGAGTTAAAGATGGCCCGTTGAAAGGAGAACCTGTTTTAAACAGTGCCGGACAATATGTTTCCGATAGCAACGTTTATCTGGGAAATGTCAATCCCGACTGGACAGCAGGCATCGGTTCTTCTCTTTCTTACAAAGGATTCGATCTGAATGTATTGTTCGATATACGCCAAGGTGGATACTTCATTTCAAGAACATTGAACAAATTTGTAGGAGCCGGACAAACCATCGAGTCGCTAGAAGGACGTGGAGCTAGACAACCGGGCAAAGAATACGACGATTTGTATTACAGTAAAGGTGCCATAATGGTCAACGGAGACTGGCAACAAAATCTTCAGATATTCGATGGCACATATAGCAAGGGTATTGCCGGTAATGATGTACGCCGCTTTATCAAAACGAAATATGATCATATCACCGAAGCACAGCTGACGAATGCTTCTTTCGTCAAACTAAGAGAACTTCGCCTCGGCTATACATTCCCAGCAGATTGGGCTAGAAAAGTATATGCACAAAATATCAATATAGCCCTATTCGGCCGAGACTTATTTTTATGGACTAAGAATAAACATGTTGATCCGGAAAGTGGAGGTATGAGCGACTTCAACTTAGGTGTTGATGCGTTTTCAGTACCTGCATCAAAGAGTTTTGGATTTCAAATTAATGTAAGTTTCTAATCATTAAAATGGATATAGATATGAAAATCAAATATAAATTAATGCTGATGATCTTCGGTTTGTTTTCATGCTTGGGATGTACCAACGACTTCGAAAAAACAAATACGAACCCCAATCAACCAGACCGTATAGACCAGCCTAGATTATTATTAAGCGGTGTAATCCGGGGACTTAATAACCTGGGAGATATAAGATATTATGGTGCCGTATTAGGCGATTATTCGGTAGACCAATTTGTCAGTATGTTCAATGACGCATTCAACAATACGCAGACGAGCCAACTCTACTATAATGGCCGTAATGTACAAGACATGATCAACTTGGCCGAAAAGGACAAACTTCCCCATGTACAGGCAATGGGTATAGTCATCAAATCGCTCATGTTTCAGCAGATGACAGACGCTTATGGAGATTTCCCCTATTCTGAATCACTCAAAGGAAAGACTGATGGGGTTTTCACTCCCAAATACGATACTCAAGAAGATATCTACAACGATTTACTGAAGCAGTTGGAATCGGCCAACGAATTGCTAGCACAAAGCAGTGCGGAAGAAATCGGAAGCTATGATTGCCTTTACAATGGAGATATATTGAAATGGAGAAAATTTGCCAACAGTCTCAAGTTACGTTTACTGATGCGTATCTCTGGAAAGAGAGATGTGAGCAAGGATATAAGCGAAATGGTATCTCAACCAGATAAATATCCGCTGATGTCAAGCATCGACGACAATGCGGCCATTACGTATTTGAATGATCAGTCATCGCATTGGTGCCCTCTATATAATGCGACTATAGAAAAGTTCAATGGAACGGAATTCATGTCTGTCACCATCGAAAATCATCTGAAGGCAATGAACGACCCGCGTATAAAAGTACTTTTCTCTCCGACGGTTAATGGAGTAGAAAACGGTAAATACATCTATGCCGGTGTACCCAACTGCATACGCGATGCCGACGAAGCCAATTACAACGGAGGAGATAGCTACAACTCGCGCAAAGGATATATCTTCGCACCTCTCAAGTTAGACGCAAAATATGCATCTCCTACAGCTGCACAGTCCGTGTTGCTTTCATATTCGGAAGTGATGTTCAATTTAGCGGAAGCTCGCGAAAAAGGATTAATCACTATTGGTGATGCAGGGACATACTATAAAAATGGTATCGCTGCCAATTTCGCCTATTGGGCAAGTCGTATTCCATCGAATTTCAAAGACATGAAGTCTAGTATGGCTTTCCCTCCTACCGAAGCATTAGAAGCCTCAGATGTCATTCCCCCAGCAAGTTATTACGACCAATCCAATGTGGCCTATACCGGAACTCAAGCAGAGAAATTGGAGAAGATCGGTGTACAAAAATGGATCTCGCTTTTCTTCTGCGGCATCGAGGGATGGTCCGAATGGCGTCGCACCGGTTTCCCAAAAGAGATATCGGTTACACCACCACGTGGCCTACCTTCGGCAAGCAACATAAAAGAATGGGCCAGACGCATTCCATACCCCCAAAACGAAGTCGTTTATAACGAAGATCAGTACAAAATTGCAGTTGCAAGACAAGGCCCTGACGATTTACTGACACGGGTATGGTGGAACAAATAAATTAAATAGATCATGAAAATTATAAAGAAAACAAACTTATTATTTTATATATGCCTGCTCTTTTGCATCAATGGAGTCTATGCACAAGAAACGGAAAAAGCTCCGGCCGGAATTAAACACGTATTCGTGGTCGGTATAGATGCAATGAGCGCACAAGGTATGGAGAAAGCCAATACTCCCAATATGGATTACATGATAAAAAATGGATCTATCTGCCGAAGCGTACGCACCGTAATACCTTCCAGTAGTTCGCCCAACTGGAGTTCCATGCTTACCGGAGTAGGTGTGGAAGCTCACGGAGTAACATCCAACGATTGGAGGCCGGGAAATTATTCGATACAGCCTGTAGGTGTCAATGAATACGGATTGTTTCCTACCATTGTCGATGTCGTTCGCAAACAATTACCTACAGACAAAATAGGTATGATATACCAGTGGAGCGGTTTCGGCAATTTATTTGAAAAAGGAGTAGCCAATGTCGACAAATCGTACGAGACAGAGATCAAAACGGCCGAAGCTCTGGCCGAATACATTCGTACGGAAAAGCCCACATTCACATTCACTCAATTGGACGATGTAGATCATTGCGGACACACCTACGGACACATGACAGAAAAATACCTGAAGGCTATCGAAGATGCCGATCAGTGTGTCGGCATGGTACTCAAAGCAGTGAAAGATGCCGGAATAGAAGATGAGTCGCTTGTTATAATTGTTGCCGACCATGGAGGTGTAGGCTATAGTCATGGAGGAGAATCATGGGAAGAGATGACTGTTCCTTTCATTCTCTGCGGAAAAAACATCAAAAAAGGTTTTGAGATACAACAACAGACGTATATGTTCGATGTAGCTCCTACCATTGCTTATGCACTTGGAATAGACACTCCATGCGCTTGGTACGGACGTCCAATGCGCTCGGCCTTCGAAGGAGTTAAAATAAAAACGGACCCCATCGTATTCAGAAAACAATCCTATGGGCCACGTATCAATGGAGGACGTCACTTGTTCGAGCAAGCAGGAGGATTGTTTGTCGACAAAGAAGCAGTTGTGACTATCGAACCGTATCATAAAGGAGACAAAGTCTATTTCACCACAGACGGTTCCGAGCCTACTCAACAGTCTTCTCTTTATCAGGCTCCGTTCAAGCTAGACAAGTCGACTGTTGTGAAAGCCAAAGCGTATAGCGCCACCGGCGACCAAAGTATCGTATCGAATGGTTATTTCCGTATCATACACAAGAATCCTAAAAACGGCGTAAACGTAGCCTTTTATCAAGGAGGGAACTGGAACAGTCTTCCATCCTTCAAAGACGAAAAGAGCGAAAGCCGATGGACTGCCGACGAAATACATGTAGATAACAAACAGATTGCAGGATTGTTGCGACCTGGCAATTCGATATTCGGCTTGGTATACTCTACCTTTATCCAAATTGACGAACCCGGTACATACCACTTCTTTCTACAATCGGACGATGGAAGTAAGCTCTATGTAGACGGCTCAAAAGTTGTCGACGACGACGGAGCACACGGATTAATCGAAAGAGAAGGATCGGTAGAACTCACAAAAGGAAGACATGCGTTGACCGTCGAGTTTTTCAATGCCGGAGGTGGTTTCTGGATTGATGCATTCTATCAAGGACCGGGCATTCCCAAACAGATTATACCGGCAGACAAACTCTTCAAGTTTCGCAAGTAAACCATAGGTTGCTCGAAATTTCGACACTTTATTATTGTAGTGCACCGAATACGTTTTATATCAATTCGTTCGGTACACTACAATTTAAGTTTATTACTCTCCCCCCTACAGTGTGCAACAGAGCTTTTTCAATATTCCTTCATCATCCAAAGTGGTAAAGTGAAGCTCTAAATATTCAAGCATATTGATAATCCTTAGAAGCACCATATATTGAACACATAGGTAGCATTTTTCGGGGAATTACTTCATAACAAGGTTAAACACGTTTATGATGAATAGTTATAATTTGAACAGAAAAATATATTATACATCTTTTTCTATTCAAATTATAACTATATTTGCGACATGAACAATTCATTACTGCAATTAGGTAATATACCTGTAACGGCATCTACTTTGGAATCTCTTTTTCCACTTATTAAGGGAGGAAACCAGAAAGTCAGGTCGCTTGAAAAGGATAAGCAAATTATCCGTCTCAAGAGGGGACTTTATGTTTGCAATCCTGAAATAACAGGCAAAGTTCTTTCAACAGATTTGATAGCCAATCATCTTTATGCGCCTTCGTATGTTTCCATGTCATCGGCTTTGCGCTATTATGGGTTAATACCAGAAGAAGTGTACACCAAGCAATCAATGACCTTGAAACATTCCAGAGATTTTGATACACCATTAGGGAGGTTTGAATATACTCATATATCTAGAGAGGCTTTTTCAGTAGGTCTGACCAGTATCAAGAAAGAAGATTATGTATTCATGATGGCAACTCCCGAAAAAGCATTATGCGATTTGATAGCAAATTCTCCTAAAGTAAATCTCCGTTATCTGAAAGATGCTGAAATTTATTTAGAAGAAGACATTCGTATGGAATTAGAGGACTTCAAACAGATGAACGTTGAAATATTTGAAAAATATATCAACGTCGGCAAAAAAAATGAATCAATACGAACATTACTAAGATTGATAAAGAAATGAAGAATGATATTTACGACAATATGCTCTCTGCATACGATTTATCTACGGAACAAAAAAAGCGTAATGCAATCTTTGAGGTAAACCAGCAGATCATACTTGCAGGACTTTACCATGGTGGTCTCTTTAATGTAGCAGCTTTTTACGGTGGTACTTGCCTTCGGATTTTCCATGGCCTTCAACGTTTCAGTGAAGATATAGATTTCTCACTTCTTGCCCCCGATAATAAGTTTGATTTCACTAAATACTTTCAGCCCATTATAGATGAATTTGCTATTGTTGGAAGAAATGTAGAGATAAAAAAGAAAGACAAAAAGACTTTTGATAAAATAGAATCCGCTTTTCTAAAAGATAATACTGATGTGTATGACGTCTCTTTTCAGACGGATAAATCCATAAAAATAAAAATAGAGGTTGATACGCAACCGCCATTAAAATTTAGGACAGAGCAAAAACTTCTTTTACAACCTCATTCTTTTATGACCCGTTGTTTGGTTCTTCCAGACTTATTTGCCGGAAAGATGCACGCATTGGTCTATCGAACATGGAAAAATAGAGTAAAAGGCCGTGATTGGTATGATTTTGAATGGTATATCCGTCACAATATTCCTCTTGATTTTACGCATCTTGCCGAACGTATTCTCCAATTCAATAGTGAAGAGATAGGGCGTGATGCTTTCATAGATCAATTAAAAGTTAGATTGTCTTCAGCAAATATCAATCAGGTAAAGAGTGACGTATTGCCTTTTGTCAAGAATCCCAAAGAGCTGGATATTTGGTCAAATGATTATTTTGTTCAGTTAGCGAATATGATAAAATTTGAATAAGTTTACACTATGAATAAACCTAGGACGTACGAAGAGTTGCTTGTAGATAATCAACGATTGCAAATAGAGAACGAACGGCTTTGTTTGGAAATTGAGCGTTTGAAAGACTTGTTTCTAGGTAAATCTCCCTCTGAATATAATACGACAAAACTGGATCATGAATTTATCGATAATATACATAAACAAAAAGAGAAGGAGTTCGATCTTTCTTTACAAAATAAGGTTGCTCTATTCCAAGGTTTATTCAAAGGTCGCGAAGATGTATTTGCTAGAAGATGGTATAGTAAAACAAGTGGCAAGTCAGGTTATCAACCCGTATGTTTGAATGAATGGAATCCGCAATTTTGTAATAAAAGGCAATATAAGTGCGCTGAATGTCCGAACCGACAACTCAAAGAATTGACGTATGACGATTACTACAAACATCTTGAAGGTAAGAGTGCAGAAGGGCGCGATGTTCTCGGACTATATGTTATTCTTACTGACAATACATGCTATTTCTTATGCGTAGATTTTGATGACAAGTTATGCAAAAATGATTACCAAACAGATGTACAAGCCTTTGTAAATGTGTGTAAAGATTGGAACATACCTTGTTCCATAGAACGTTCTCGTTCGGGAAATGGCGCACATGTTTGGATCTTTTTCAACGAAGCACTATCTGCCACAAAAGCACGCAGGATGGGTAATATGATATTGACTGAGGCGATGAACAAAGATGGGCGAGTTTCATTCAAATCCTACGATAGGATATTTCCTAACCAAGACCGTTTGCCGGAAGGCGGTTTTGGAAATTTAATCGCACTACCTATGCAAGGGAGAGCGAGAAAAGGAGGGAATAGTATATTTGTGAACGAGGATTTTATTCCATTGGATGACCAATGGACATATTTGGAGACTATTGAAAAGGTTTCAGAGAAACAAGTTGATGAACTTTTGACACTTCACGAACAAATACCAGAATTGGGAGAGCTATCAACTTCAAGCGAGGCTAAACCTTGGGAGCTTCCAGTATCACCTCAATTGTCAACAGAAGATTTTCCTAAGAGAATGGCCCTATCAAAATCAAATGCTTTGTATATCCCATTAAAAGAATTGTCAGCTAAGGCGTTGAACCATATCAAGCGAATTGCGTCCTTCAAGAATCCAGAGTTTTATGCGCGACAAGGGATGCGGCTATCTACTTATAATGTTCCTCGAATTATTTCGTGTGCAGATATTTGGGAGGATTATATTGCTTTGCCACGTGGGTGTGAAGATGCGGTTACAGGTTTACTGGAAAATAAGCAAATCTGTTATCGGATAGAAGATGAAACTAATCATGGAGAAAGCATTTCGGTAAGATTTAAGGGAAAACTTCGAGAGGAGCAGGAAACTGCCATTAAAAATCTTTTGCAACATTGCAATGGAGTGTTGAATGCTACTACTGCATTTGGCAAAACAGTTACAGCTATCGGTTTGATAGCGAAAAAAAAGGTTAATACGCTAATACTTGTACATAATAAGGCATTGCTTGAGCAATGGAAATCTCATTTGGAATCTTTTTTGGAGATTGATTATACCGAAGAAAAAGTGCCTCACAAGCATGGACGTAAGAAAGCATTTTCCCCATTTGGGACTCTTGATTCTGGCGGAAATACGTTTCATGGCAAAGTCGATATAGCCTTGATTCAGTCTTGTTTTGATAAAAATGGTGTAAAACCACTTCTAAGAAACTATGGAATGGTACTCGTGGATGAATGTCATCATGTATCTGCCGTAAACTTTGAACGGATTCTTAAATTTAGCAATGCCCATTATGTTTATGGACTTACGGCAACCCCAATCCGTAAAGATGGACATCAACCGATAATTTTTATGCAATGCGGACCTATTCGTTATTCGGCAGATGCAAAAGCACAAATGGAATCTCAGACATTTGAACGCTTTCTTATCCCTCGTTTTACATCTTATCGGGAATTGTCAGATGAAAAGCAGACATATATGCAAATGATTCAGAAAATGATTGAAGATAATCAGAGAAATCAACTTATAGTTAATGACGTATGTGAAGCGTTGGAGGAAAAGAGAACTCCTATTATATTGACGACCTTGACTTCTCATGTAGAGATATTATCAAGATTACTTGCCGATAAATGTAAGCGGGTTATTACATTAATAGGTTCAGAATCCGCAAAAGAAAAACAAAAGAAGATGGAGATTCTTCAAAATATCTCCCAAGAGGAATCTATAGCAATAGTTGCAACAGGGAAATATATAGGTGAGGGATTCGATTATCCTCGCCTTGACACTTTATTTCTGGCTCTTCCAATTTCATGGAAGGGAATTGTGGCGCAATATGCCGGACGTTTACATCGTGAATATCCCAACAAAAAAGATGTTCGGATCAATGACTACATTGACATTCATGTGCCAATGTGTGATGTTATGTATAGGCGCAGATTAAAGGGATATGCCTCTGTCGGGTATAAGTTAATCCAAAAGGTATCGGATGATTTATTCGGTGTAGTGCAGAATGTGATTTTTACAGGTAAAAACTATCAAAAGACTTTGTTAACTGATTTGACTATAGCTAACAAATCTGTTGTTATATCTTCGACGAAATTATGGCTACCCAAGCATTCGCCTATCCTAGATTTGATAGCCGAACTTATTGTACGAGGTGTAGAAGTAATTATTTTCTTGCGTTATCCATCAGATAGTATCAGCAGATTATCAAACATAGGTGCGAGAGTAAATATAAAAGAAAAATTGTCTATTCATACCACAATTATAGATAAGAGCATTACTTGGTATGGTAGTGTGAATTATCTTGGATATAGTACGGAAGACGACAATGTGATAAGAGTAAAAGATGAGATTGTGTCGCAAGAAATGATAAATATAATGTACGATTGAAAAATTATCAACAATTTTACTTATCTTGTCAACTTCTTTTGGGTTATTAGTATAAGCACTTTCAACCACAATCGCTACTTTCAAATATACCCTATATGATATAATCAATATAATAAAACGATGAATTATACCTTTTCTGATATAATTTCAAATATTTATATTAACTTTGTACCCGAAGAGGTATAATATGAAGTGATTATGAATAATCTATCTACTACAGTCAAAATGTTGCGAAAGCAGTATAATCTAACACAGGAAGATCTTTCATTGAAGTCTGGTGTCGGATTACGCTTTGTTCGTGACCTTGAACAAGGTAAAGAGTCATTACGTTTAGACAAGGTGAATCAACTCCTTGATTTCTTTAATTATGAAATGATTGCAACCCCAAAAGCAAATAATCAATGAGGCAAGCGAACATATTTTATAAAGACCGATTAGCTGGAATTCTAACTGAGAGTGATGAAGGTTATGAATTTCGTTATTTGTCTGAATATCTTTCTTCACAGACGGCAAAGGCTATAAGCCTTACACTGCCATTGCAAGAAGAGGTATATACAAGTTCGGTACTATTTCCTTTCTTTGACGGTTTAATTCCAGAAGGATGGTTGTTGGATGTGGCGTTGCGAAATACGGACATAAGCATACTTGACCGTATGTCTCTCTTATTGACTTGCTGTAAAGATTGTATTGGAGTGGTAAGTGTTGTGCCTGTTGAAAAAAAGGAGGAGAACCATGTGTAATTGTTTATATTGCTATCAGCCTCTTCTTAAGGGAGAAAAGGATATGCATACCGCTTGTATCAAGAAGTTTTTTGGAACAACCCCTATGCCGTCTCTGGACTACACAACAGAGCAACTTGACCAATTGGCCATGGAAATAATACAAGACCAAACTTCTTTGACTGGTGTTCAGCCAAAATTGTCTTTGCATTTGAATGACCATGAAGGTAGTAAACGTCTGACTATTGTCGGGCTTTGGGGTGGTTATATTTGTAAACCGCAGACTACACAATATGAAATGATGCCAGAGGTAGAGGATTTGACTATGCATCTTGCAGAGGCGGCACACATTGATGTTGTTCCGCATACCCTTATGCGTATGGCAGACAATACCATTTGTTATCTTACTCGTCGGATAGACAGAACTCCGGCTGGTGAGAAAATTGCGATGGAAGATATGTGCCAATTAACGGAAAGGCAGACTGAGTATAAGTATAAAAGTAGTTATGAGCAGATCGGTAAAGCCATTTTGAAATATTCCTCTCTGCCTAAGATGGACGTTACAAGTTTCTTTGAATTGATACTCTTTTCTTGGTTGACAGGTCAGACTTCACAAGACACAACTGCAAATTAAGAATAACCATATTATAGATTATCGGACACAAAAATCCAATATCCATTATAGAGCTAAAAGCTATTTCTGTATAAAAATATTTTATTTAAAAATTTCTTTTAGTTTTGCTTCAAGCTCCTCTCCACGCAAATTTTTGGCAACAATCTTTCCACTTTGATCAATAAGTACAGTTGCTGGAATACTTCTCACATTATAAAGAGCAGCTCCCGCACTCTGCCAGCCTTTAAGATCAGACATTTGTGGCCAAGGGATTCCAAGTTTCTGTATAGCATCTTTCCATGCTTCTTTATTATTGTCAAGCGAAACACCTACTACAGCGAAGCCCTTATCTTTATATTCGTTGTATGCTTTAATCACGTTGGGCATCTCTTGCCGACAAGGGCCACACCAAGAAGCCCAAAAATCAATCATCGTCACTTTGTTTTTGCCTACAAAATCCGAAATTTTGATAAGTTTTCCTTCTGGAGTATTCAGTGCAATATCAGTATATTGAGTACCGATACCAGTCTTTTTTCCCACTTCTCGTTCTCTAACGATTTTGCGATACACCTCATCATCCGGACATTTTTCTTTCATCAAAGCCAATATCTTTACCAAAGTAGGTTCATCAAGTTGCGCATAACAATAGCTTAACAATATGCTACTAACACCCGAAGGAATATGGTCTATCAAGAACTGAGTATGTTCTGCATTCTGAACTTTATTCAATCCTTCCATTTTCTTCTGGGCTTCATCACGTTCTATTTGCGTTTTTGTCGAATCGTTGGCAATCTTCCATATCGGTTCAACTTTCGAATTATAGACCTCCTCTTTCCTATTAAACTCCGCCCACAACTCATTATCTTTTCCACCAATCACAGCGGCCTTCTTGGGATCTTTGGTCAAGTTTATCGTGATATGAGTGTTTTCGAGAATGAATTGAGCCATAAGAGGATCACCTTTATCAACAACAGCCATTACAAAACGCATGGCAGGCTGTTTCTGTTGTCCTTTCATTTCGTATCTACCATTCTTTACCAGAGTAGAATCGAAAGGTACGAAACTGAAAAAGCCTTGCATTTCGGCAATATAGACCTTTGTCCCATCGGGAACCCCTTCTACAGTGCCCGATACAACATAACCAAGCTTCTGAGCAACAACCGTCTTAGTAGTTACCCTGCAAACGTTTTTTTTCTTTGTCGCCTGAGCATTAGCAGTAAGCGATAAAGATATAGCTGTAAATAATAAAAATAGTTTTCTCATTTTATTTTCAATAGAAAGAATCATAAAATAGTATTTTATATAATCATATATACATTTCTTCATTTTTGATTTTAATATTTATTTCAAAAACGAAGAAATGTATATCAAATATGAATTTAGTTTGCATCCCTAACAAAACGCACACTCATCATGTTAGCAGTACTGCAGCTATAACGGAAGACCCCCCCATTCTTATAAAAAATCTTACGATAATACGCAAAACCATCACCCTTATCGGTATCCTTAGTCGATGTCCAATAAAAGCCATAAGAATACATTAAACGATAAGCGCTAGTAAAGGAAGATGTAGTGGCCGTATAATATCCACCATATAACATATCTAAACCTGTACCTTCATCACCTTGATGCATCAGAGTACCCACAACATTACTACTACGCCATTCTAATGCAGCACATTCATCGACAGACATACCCAAAACAGTTTCCAGTTTTTTCCAATCTTCATCTGTTGGAATACGCCATCCATCAGGAGCAGCCTCCAATGCACCTTCATAAGTATAGAGATAACCATATTTTGCAAAGGTTCTTTCATTATTAGCATTTTCCTCGTCGCCAACTAGCCCAGTTGTCTCATAAATGGCATAAGTACCTTCTGTTGTTTGAAAATGACTATTTTCGACAGTCCAATCCAGACCACCAAAGCGAACCCAATGATATATATAGCCATCGCGAACATCGGTCGTAGAGCCTGTCGCCTCTGGTTTCATTTGCGGCAAAATATCGCTGTCATTGTTACAAGCTCCCAAAGCAAAGACTAATGACATTATAAGCAAGAATCTGTATAACACTTTCATCATTTCTTGTTCTTTAATTATTGTTAGAATACATAACCTAAACTCAAAAGGACATTCCGCATTGCTTCATACCTTTGAATGACAATAGGATAATCAGCATATTTGGTTTTTACTTCTTCCTCTGTTGAATTAAATACCAATTTCGTAAAATCAGCTAAATCATTTTCTTTTGTAGGATAGTAGCCTCTAAATGCCCATACATTAACTATCAACCAATATGGCGTAATAAACCCCTTTTTATTCAATTCAGTCATATTCGCTTCATCGCTCGACGGCCAAAATCCCATATATTGTTCATAATAATCATCAACAGATTTTGTAACTGGTTTCAATATGTCAGATCCTTGGCTTGAAATTCTATTGGAAACAATACCCGAAAGCATAGAATTAGCTAATGTTTTAATTTCATCTTCAGACATATCCGAAAGGCCATCCATTGAAACTGCCATGCACCGTTCTCCGATGACAAACTGTGGTTCACTTGAATAATCGTATTTCGTATATCCGTCAAATTTATACTCAGTAATATGCTTGACTAAAAGCCATGAGAAAGGGCACAATGATGAAGATAAATGAGGCATAATATACTTTTTCAGGAAATCAACGGCAGCTTTCTTATCAGACATCGTAGTTAAATATTGATACAGATACTTATAAGAAGTAAGTGAATACATAGTATATGCAACATCCACGGTTTCCGTAAAATATTGTGGCTCCCCTTCTGAATTATTACCTATATAATGATGCTGCAATGTATCATTAAATAATAGATAACATTTTTCATCAGTAAAAAACTGTTTTCTCAGCACCGACTCTTCATCTGTTGCATCATCATCGGGAGCAAAGTAATTTTCTTTTGTATTGCTGGGTACCAAATCATCACTTTTACTACAAGAGATGATCGACAATACAATTAAACTTAATAAAATTATATAATATCTTTTCATATTTATTCTTCTATTTAGTTACAGTATAAATCCGCACAGGACGTTCATTATTTTGCATTTCAGAATTATAGTCTAATACACTTTGAGGTATATTTAAGACATATGCCTTATCATTCGGCTCAAAGGTAAATACATGACATTCGGTTTTTTTACTAGAATTACGTTCTTTATAGTACCAATATTTATGAACGATGGCATTTGATTCGGGGTACTTCTCACAAACAGAATACCGACGTAAATCAAACCATCTTTGTCCTTCTAAGGCCAACTCCCTACGACGTTCAAGACGAATACTATCTACCAAGTCTTTTCCCGTAGCTTTAACTTCGTAATTGGAACCGGAAACAAAGCGAGCCCTTCTTAGTGTATTTAAAGCCGTACGAGAATCATCTTCTTCCCCACGGTAAGCATCAGCTTCGGCTTTCAAGAGATAAGCTTCGGCAGAACGGAAAAGGAATTTATCCGAAATTGGACTCAACGAATTTTGCCAACGATAGAAATAAGAATAATAATAATATTGAGGGTCAGTCACGTCTTTTCCATCAGAAGTCACAGGAGCGACTTTTGCATAACCTACAAACTTATTATATTTATACCAAAATGCATTTTTACGCAAATCATTATTAGCATACGAATTATATAGTTCATCCGAAGTTTGAAATGCTTTAAAAGAATCAGAAAAGAAACTAGGTAAAGAACTTCCGCCCATAGAGAAAATATTTTCGACTGATGATTTGCTAAGGAAATTCCCGAATGTGGAACTTAATGTTACCAAGTCAGGATGAACATCAATCACTTTCTGGGCATATTCCGATGCCTTTTCCCAATTTTGCATATAAAGATAAACCCTGCTCAATAAAAAACGTACAGCCGTCACATCGGCACGATAAATAGATGTTTGTGCTCCAGTCTGTGCCAAATCTGTTTCAGCTTGAAGCAAATCACTCAGTATTAAATCATAGACAGCTTGAACAGTATTTCGCTGGAACAGTTTATCTTCGACCTTTTCTGATATTTTTATAGGCACCCCCAAGTCTGAACTTGCAGTCGAAGCCAAATAGGGCTTTCCATACAAATTAACCAACCAAAAATAGTAATAAGCACGGAGGAAACGCGCCTCACCATCTACTTTGATTACGCCAAGCTTTTCTGCGTCCGTATTTTGGGGTACGTTTTTCAAGGCATAGATAATATTATTCGCAACATTAATAAGTTTGTATTTTTCCGTCCAACTTCCGTTTTCAGAATTGTAACCTGTATTAGTATCATTTTGACCTACACGCTGTTGCCATGTAAAATAGCCGAAGACACGTTCTTTACCATCAAAATATAGAGATCCGTCATCACTCTCCGTTGTTTCTTGAACTTCATCTCCCATAAAATGAATAAAGAAATCATTATCACCGGAATATGCAATTTCATTACAAGCCACCACCGGTTGATAACAATTACCGATCAAGGTTTCATTCAAATCTTCCCAAGAACGAGCATAATCGGTATCTTGCGAATATTCTTTCAAAAAATCAGAACACCCGTATAATAAAATAACAATGGTTATTAAGCTGATATATTTCAAAAATTTCATATTAATATTTATTTAATTAAACCATCTTAAAACTGAAGATTAACACCTAATGTATAGAGGGGAACATCGGACAGCTGTACAGAAGAGAACCCCCCTTGAGTCGGAGTCTGACCTCTTAATGCCTTATCACAGAATGTGTACAGATTGGACGCAGAGAATGTAATTGCCACACGCTGCATTTTCAAATAATCGAGAAATCGCTGAGGCAATTCGTAAGTCAAACTAACATTGGCAATACGCAAATAATTGGCACTTACCACACGAATAGTCGAATAATCATACATATTCCAAGCGTTATCAGCCAATTTCACACCGTTATAATTTGAACCTGATGAATAATGGTCGTTATAACGATAATAGCTGTCAGATCCAGGAGTAATAATAGCTGGAATATTCGTATGCTGTTCATCTCCAGGCTTCATCCAGCGATTCAATAATACCCTATTTAAATTAAATTCAGGGTAAATCTGACCTGAAGAAGATCCATTAGCATCTTGTCCGAAAGCCTTAAACAGACGAACTTTTCCACCCAAACTATAATTCATTAAGACGCCCAAGCGCAAAGCTTTGTAGCGAATCGTATTATTAATACTTCCCGAAATATCTGGTTCACGCTTACCGCTTGCAACCAACACTTTCGTAAAAGTATCATATTGGCTCAGCCCGATAAGTTCTGTACAACGATCTTCCCAATCATCAAATAGCGGTCCACCATCTTCAGGACTTAGCCCCATAAATTTATATGAATAAAACGTACTAACAGGTTTTCCTTTAACAACAACTGTGCCATCAAGGAAAGCATCCAGACCATAATAATCTTTACCTGGATTAGTATGTATCTCATTCATAATTTTCGATAATGAACCAGAAATAATCCAACTCAAATTCCTTGTTCTAAAAGGAGTTCCCGTCAACGAAACATTGTATCCCTTATTCGTTAGAGTTCCCGAATTAACGACATAAGAGGTGTAACCATTAATGTCCGAAATAGGTTTGTTCATGAAGGCATCAGTTGTCCTCTTATAATAATATTCTAATGATATCATGAAACGGCTCTTAAGTATCGACAATTCTAGCCCTGAATTAAACGAATGAGTCTTTTCCCATTTCAAATCAGGATTAGCAAAAGCGCTAACAGTTGATGTCATTTCATTATAATATGTGCTCATAGTACCTTTTTTGAGCCACATAACGGCTGCCTGACTATTCAGCATATTACCTTGTTCGCCATATGAGGATTTTAATGACAATTCATCTAACCAGGCTGCATTTATATTAATAAGTTGTTTCATATTTATCAAACCTGAAACAGACCAAATAGGCAGGATTTTCTCGTTACTACGGCTACCAAACTGGTTCGATCCATCAATACGGGTATTGGCATTCACCGTAAACATATCATTGTAACTGTATGATACAGTTGTGTAGGCAGATAACATGTTGCTACGTGAATCTATCACGGTGGGTACATTAGTTGCCAACCAACTATAATAACTTGTATAAGTTGTAGGGATATAATTAGTAAATTGTTTTCCTCGATCCAAATAATAACCTCGATTAGTAGTGCTATATCCGTCATATTTATTGGAAGATATTTCAGCACCAAGAGCGATATTGATATTATGTTTCTCAGCAAAAGTCTTATTAAAATTAAGCTGAAAACGGCCTGTATAAGTTTGGTTCTGAATCGTATTCTTGGAAAGTTCACCACCATAAGGCATCAAGCTGTTTGATGGAGCTACAGTTCCATATTCAGATTTACGAAGTTTAAGAGCATAAAATGTTTTTTCTCCCCAATATCCTTCTATATCAGAGTTTGAATTGGAATAAGAAAAAATAGCATTTGCATACAACCAATCAGTAATCTGACTACGCAAATTCACCGTAGCAGAGACACCTGTGGTAGATTGTTTCATATAGCTATTTTCCAACTCGTTCAACATACTGAAAGGCTTAGAACCGATTGAATAAGTTTTCTTATTGTAATAATAATAAGTATCGTCTTCATTATATGCTGGAATTGCACGACTTGTATTATAAGCATAATCAATAGGAGATAAAGACGCTTGATCATAATCTTTCTTACTATTATATGCATTCAAGTTGAAAGATAATTGGAAGCGATTGCTGATAGTAAAGTCAAAATTCGATGTCGCAGTATAACGACGACTATCATTATTATTAATGACGTCATCTTCATCGGAATATCCAAGAGATGCATAATAACGTAATTTTTCATTGCCGCCAGACACATTCAATGAATGGTCTTGTGAAAAACTATCATGAGCCAAAATCTTAAACCAATCGGTATTCATCGTTTCCATCTTAGCCACTTCCTCTTCAAATTCTGATTGGGTATAGACACCACTATAGAACTTTTCAGCTGCAGCTTCATATCCCACAAGTGACATATCAGAAGGGTATTGATAATGACTTTGGTACAATTCCCGAGATATTCCAATTCTTTCTTTCGAATTCATTAAATTCATTTTACGATCCGAATAACGTGGACGACGGCGATAAGAAGCATTGATATTGTACGAAACAATAGGTTTCCCCATCCTACCTTTCTTTGTCGTGACAACGATAACACCGTTAGCGGCACGTGTACCGTAGAGAGCGGTAGCTGCCGCATCTTTCAAAACATCGATACGATCGATATCTTGCGGATTAATTCCAGAAATAGCATTACCTATACGATTTACATAATCGGGATCATTAAGAACATCCGACGTCAAGTTTACAGGGTCGTTTAATACGATCCCATCCAATACCCATAGAGGAGATCGGTTACCGATTAAGGTAGATGTACCACGAATACGTATTTGAGGTGATGAGTTAATTTCACCGCTACTACTTATTACCACTAGATCAGGGATACGTCCTTCCAACATTTGATCTAGCTTTGTAATTCCGGGTATCTCAATATCTTCCATCTTTACAGAAGTAACAGAACTCGTCAAATTACGGCGGTCTATTTGCTGATAACCTGTTACAACAACCTCGTCCAATTGGCTACTCGCCTCTTTTAACGTAACATTAACTGTTTTTTCTTCAACATTACAACTGACAGATACCACTTCGGTTTTCATACCAATAAAAGAGAACAACATCGTCTCCTTATTCCCTTTTTCTACACTAATAGTATACACACCATTCGCATTAGTCATAACACCGTAACCATGATCTTTGAAAACTACACTCACGCCAGGTAGAGGATTACCCGAGGCATCAACGACTTTTCCATGAATAACAGTTGATACATGTCCCTTAATGGGAATATTGCGATGCTGCTGAATTATCTTACGTTTGCGAGAAACGACAATAAATTTACCGTTTAACGAATACATTAGCGGATAATCGCCTATTACAGCTTTCACAGCCTCTTCGGCCGTAACATCTTTTAAAGTCGTCGTTACCCTATAAGAATCTACGTCCTCATAGGCAAACTCTACTCTCACACCAGATATCTTCCCTATTTTTTTGAAAACGGAAGACATAGGTTCATTTTTGAATGATATGCTAAATCGTTTATCTACACTTTGAGCCATGAGATTAGCTACAAAGAACAGAAAGGCAAATAGCATGAATAACTTTTTCCCTCTTTCCATTGTTTTTAGGTTAATGGTTAAAATACTTTAGTTTTGGAACGTTTTCATAAATAAGATACGGAGCAATTATAAAATCGGGTATGGTTGGAAGTTCTTTTTTGAGAAATATTTTTCAGGATAGGAAAAACACTCTCGCTGTTTTCTGCAACAAGAGTCAATGTATACTTTCAATACGTCCTTGCCAATAAGAGCAACGACTATTCTATTATCATCTGATTATTATGAAGATAGATATGTACTTTTTTTATATTATTAAGCATATCAACAGCTTCTTGGAGAGACCCATGACGATCCGCCACGAAAAACAACTTAGTATCTATTGCTTTCCGATTATTAAAGACAACTCCGACGTTGTACCATCGGCCAAGTTCTTGAGTTATTTCAATAAACGAGACATTATCAAAATAGAAATAACCGTCTTTCCACATGCAATACTCTTCGGTATCGACTTGTTTCACCTTAAAGGAATGATTTGAAGTTAGTTGGGCATCTTCACCCGGTTTAATTCTTCGCTTACTAGTACCCAAAACATTACTTACCTCAACAGAACCTTTTAATAAAGTAACGTGTGTATCGATAGCACTATAATTTCGTAGATTGAATTCAGTACCAAGCACTCGGGTTTGCAATTGATTTGTTTTTACTATAAAGGGACATTTCGCATTATGAGCCACTTTGAAATAAGCTTCTCCTTGAAGTTGCACAACACGTTGCTTGCCCGTAAATCTGTTCGGATAGCAAAGTTGACTTTGAGCATTCATCCACACTTCCGTGCCGTCACTAAGCACCACTTTGAACGTCTTGCAACGAGGAACGGAAAGAGTCTGCATCACAACTTCTGTCGTGTTCTGATTTCCGGCATATATCAATTTCTTATCTTTAGCATTAAGCAACGCCCCTGCTTGTGCCAATTTAGATACAGAAGAGCCAACCACAGTAACCGCAGCACTACCCGATTGCTGAAGAGTAACTTCATCAGTAGAGTTTCCCACCCTTGCTTGAAATGCAACCAACGGTCGATTTTCGGATGAAAAGAATGAAGTCATATCCCAATTATGAAGGAATAATAAAATAAGTAATGCCGCAACAATTCCCGAAAGGAAACCAAAAGAAACAAATACCACTTTAGTCTTTCGGCGAGACTGTTGTTTCTGCCGAAAGGCCTTCAATTCTGCTAGGACATCAGGTTGCGGATATGCTTTCTTCAAAAAATAATCGCGTATCACCACCTTCTGCCAAGTATTATCTGCATCAGAATTGAGCTGGTTGTTAATTTCATCCTTCATACTCATTACTTTTTCTATATTAAGATACGACCGTCAATCCAATTCGGGTATCATTTTTCAGCATTATAAAGTTCTCTTAATATCCTTAAAGCTTTCATTATATGTTTCTTCACTGTTGCCGAACTAATATTAAGAACTTCGGCTACTTCAGCGTATTTCATCTGTTGTAGATAGTGCATTTCAAGAATCTTATCAGTTGGAGGTCCGAGCTGCGAAAGCATCTTCTCCACCAGTTTATCTTTCTCTATCTCTTCACTTGCGTCAATATAATAAAGTGTTGCCTCTTTTAAATAATCGTCAGAATACTGATTTTGCAAAATATTGCGACGCAAATGATCAACTGCCCGATGCCGGATAGAGGTCATCAAATAGGCATTGACACTTTCTAATTCAACATTATTAATATTGTTCCAAAGTCTGGTAAAAACATCACTCAAAATATCCTTGCTTACTTCCGAATCGCCCACAATATGAAGGGCATAGTAATAGAGCCGAGAATAATTTTCAGTATAAATCTTCTCGAATTTATTCTTATATGACAGGGATTTAAGCATATTATCAGCAAACATCTTCACATTTCGCAAAGATATAGATATTTTTTATTTGAAAATAAATAAACTAAAGAAAATTTTAATGACTTTTAGAACATATATTGACTTCAGTTTCATCTATCGGCGTAAGCGTCTCCGCGATTATGCCTTTTCCGATTTGTTTTCGTTGAGTACCTTTGCCCAGAATCAAAAATGCAAAAGAAATGGTACTATCAGAAACAGCAGAACTGCGATACCGTCATGTATGGGAAA
>Ga0183100_1000374_pt1 | contig 40810 bp, 47 predicted proteins | sample Biomet2_FD_127789 | JGI IMG/M metagenome (GOLD analysis project Ga0183100, IMG submission 127789) | Microbial communities from bioreactor (seeded with anoxic lake sediment) at LBNL, California, USA - Biofuel metagenome 2 | ecosystem: Engineered > Bioreactor > Anaerobic > Unclassified ... | reverse complement strand
TCAATTATATTTTCAGTTATTTTTTATTGGTTTGCGATTCGTCCAACCTTTATTAAAAAAGAGTGTTCAAAAATAGTTTATGGAAAGAGATTAAATGAAGATAATTATAATTGGGCCAAAGGTAAAGAATGGCTTCCAAAACCCGGAAATCAAGTGACTGGTAGAGAATCTTATGTTTGGATATACGTCGATCAAAGTGATACTACATGGATGGGAGAGGAAGCTAGCGCAAAAAGACCAATACAACAAGTAAAAGATTACAATAATTGCCTTATTCAGCGAGGGTTATAGTATTTTGACAATGGATTATTACAGGCTAATTTAGCGAAAAATGTTGGAAATTGAGAATATTTGGCAACAAGTTAGGGGTTATTTGATGTAACGACAGGGTCGCACAGCACAACGAAAGTCTGGCGGAGCTTCTGGGTTTGGGATTAATCTGTCTCTATATAACTAAAATTCAACTTTAATTGATTTATTACTAGAATTAATCATTATTTTTTTACCCACTGGCAAACAAATTTGAGGTGAAGTATGGCCAATATCTAAATTTTGAATAATAGGAATATATTGATTATATTTTCTGACAATTTCTAACACCATTTCTCTTTGGCCTTTTTTATATTCCTCTTTTTGTTCGTCAGAATTTTGTTTATTAAATTCCCAAGCTTTTGGTCGACCAATTAAAAGTCCCTTAATATTTTTTAAATTTCCTCTTTCGCCGAAGGCTCTTAAAACTCGACGAAAATAATCATGACTGGGAAGTTCTTCTGATGTTTCCAAAAATAAAACAATATTTTCAAAATCTTTTAAAGATGGAATAGTAATTCCGTGTCTTAATAATTCATCCACCGATTCAACGCATCCACCCCAAGTAAGACCCTCTACATTCTTTTGTCCATCCAAACACCAGCCATTATTTTCTTGATATCGTCGTTTTTGATTCAATGTGGATAGATTATTCCAGTCTAAATCAATATCATTAAAAATTAGGCTTGATTTCAATTCAAACAAACCATTATCAAAAAATGCATGTTTTAAATATTCAACTGTAAATTCATCCATTTCTTTTTGCATAGCAAATTCAGTAAAAATCATTCCACCATAAAATGAAGGAATTCCACAAAGCCATAAATGATTTATAAAATGAGTATTATCACTATAACCAAAAAATGGTTTTGGATTATCAATAAACGGGTTTTGAGGAAGATTTTTTATATAAGTAATTTGATCATCACCACCAAGAGAAGCAATCACTGCTTTAATCTCTTTGTTTTCAAAAGCATCAATTAAATCTTTAGCTCTTTCTTCTCCACTGGCTCCAATTTTTTTAGTGGTTGGAAATTCAACTGGTTCTAAACCAAAAACATCTCGAAGTCGCTGACATCCTAATTCATAAACATGTGGCCATACTCCCGGAGCAGCAAAAGATGGTGAAAGAATGGTGACTTTATCACCTTTTTTTAGTTTTGGTAATTTTGCAAAATCCATAGCAAATTGTACCATTTAGATGGACGTCATCCGCCTACGCTTGAAGGCTCCGACGGACGTAGGCGGAAGGGATGGGAGTCGAAATAATAGGCCTATATTAAAAATAGGTTTATTTTTATTGGTAGGTTAGACGTTATTTTAACTAAGTATTAGTTAAATCAAGTGTTACAGGATTATTATATTAAATTTTTAAATCTAAGTTGAAATATTACAGAACCTATGGGGTTATCAGTCACAGTGATAGGGTCTGGAACCAGTTTGTCTCTATAAGTTGATAATATAAAGATATGGAACAACAAATAAAAATTATTAAAAAGAAAATAAAAGAGATATCTCCAATAGAACTAGAAAATATAAAAAATTTCTTAATAAAATGTTTTGATGATAATTCTAATTTTCCAAATGTTGTCTACACTAATCCATATTTAGACGAATGTTTACTTTTATATTTAGATGACAAATTAATTGGTCATATAGGTATTAATAGACGAATAATTGAACATAAAAATAAAACTTATACTATTGGTGGAATTGGTGACGTTGCCATTGATAAAGAATACAGAAAAAAAGGTTTTGGAAATAAAATAATGAAAGAAGTAAATAAAATTCTTGAAGAAGAAAACTACGATTTAGGTGTTTTATTTAATCACCCAAAATTGGATAACTTTTATTCTTCTTGTGGTTGGATTCCAAAAGACAATGGCAAAATATTTGCCACAATTAACGGAATTCTAGAAGATCAAATGAGAACTTTTTTATTACCAATTAATCTAATAAAGGAAGATTTAGAAATCTGGAAAAACGAAGATATTAATATTGGAAATGGAAGTTGGTAATTATTATATTATCTTCTTAAGAATAAGTTCTAATGTTTCTTCAGGGGTTTGATTAGTAGCATTAATTATCTCTCCAAAAGATGGTTTATTAATTCCGATTTCATAATGATGTTTAATTCTTTCTCTTTCCCAGTCATCTAATTTTCTATTTCCTCTATCTTTCAAAACTTCATCTAATTTTAAATTCAAAGTGAAAAAATAAATTTTACTCTTTACTTTCAAATTATTTTTAATATATTCATAATTTTTCTCAGACAAAGGGTAAGGTATCACCACATTTAAGTCATTTTTATCAAAATTATTAATTAATGAAATTGCATTTTCTAAATTTATTGGAATTACTTTTTCTATTGGCATCCATTCTATAAATTCACGAAGATTATCAATTTCCAAAATGGCACAATTACCGATTTTGTCGGCTAATAATTTAGCTAATGTCGATTTTCCTGAGTTAATTGATCCATTTATAAAAACAATCATTTCAAATTATACAATGTCCTATTACAGGCTGTAAAAACGAAAAAATGTTGTTTCCATAAAAAATACAGAGGAAAGTTAGTGATTTGTAGCTATACCACATAAATTACATGGAAAGACAGGCTAAAGGCGGATTTATCCGCCGGAGTCCGCTGGTATGAAGTAATGGGGCAATAATAGTGAAAAAACTTTCGGGTAATCCGCCTACGCTTGAAGGCTCCGGCGGACGTAGGCGGAGCATGTGGGTCTGGGATTAATCTGTCCCTATAACACCCATATCACCCACTGTCTTATTTTATCAACTTTTTATGCCTAAATGAGTAGGTAAGAAATACTCCGGCAACCGAATTATTAGAAAAAATAGCCAAAGTCTTGAAAGTGAACATTAAAGAATTGTTTTAAATAAAAGGCTATGTCAACAACAAATAGTTGATATTTTTATAGGAGAGCATTAAAACTCTCATACAAACTGGAATTTTGAAGTCTGAAATGTACCCAAAAATAGAGAAGTTTTATATTTTCTTCCGTGTCAAGAAAATTCCAACGATTGCCCCTATAAGGATAATCGGTGCTAATCTGACAAACAGCCATTCAAATGCGTGAAAAGCTACTCCGAAAACGATGGTTTCAGAGTCATTATAATTCCAGATTAAGTAAGGACTATTTAATACTATTAAGACCGCAGAAATTGTTACTATAACAATACACAATGAGATAAATAGCCAATGAAGTATTTTTTTTCTCATGGTCTTCTTTTGTGCAAGTTGTAAGGTTATAATCTCTAGTTTTTCGGTAATCGCTTTTAAGTCATTAACTTTCGACTCAATAACAGTTTCTCCAAGCAAAGTGCTTACGGGTGTTTCAAGTACTTCCGATATGGAGATTAACGTATCAGAATCGGGAACTGACAATCCTTGCTCCCATTTAGAGATTGTTTGTCGCACCACATTCAGATTGATAGCAAGTTCTTCTTGCGAAAGTCCTTTTGATTTTCTGATTGCTTTAATATTTTTGTTTAACATTAGGGATAACCTCCTTTCTTTCAGTCGTTACCATATATTATATGAGGAACTGCCCGTTGCTACAAGCAACGCATATTAACATTCAATATTTATAATCGTGGTAGGCTGTTGGGTATATTAGCGAAGAAGAACTAATGCTCGTAAAATTATTTTATATATCTTCTATTCATCCAACAAAAAGACAAATTAGATTTGTATAATTCTTATGAGACCAGTGGAACTGCGGAAGGATTGTCCCAAAGTTGGAACTCTGTGCTTCTTCACTTCGAAGAGCTTGAACAAGTAATCGGTAATTGGTATGACTTAGACAACCTATCTAAGTATATTCCCCATAATTATAACCATAGTGGGTATGGAACTTGTTAAAAACAATATGATAAATATACAAACATCAAATGAAATTATTAAATATAGAGCCTTAGGCTTTAGTTATGATGACATCGTAGAACTTTCTAAAGTAAGTAAACCAGTGGTAATAAAAATTTGTAAAGAAAGACAAGTGGATATAGAGGATAGTAAAAAATATGCCAGTAACCAAACTAATATGGAAATTAAAGAGGCAATAATAAATCGAAAGATTATCTATAACACATTACTTTATAAGGCCAGTAGTGAAATAATGAAGCGTGATTTGTCTACAATGAAAGTTAATGAATTAGCAACTCTAATTGGTAGTTTAGAAAAAAGTTTGAATGTTTTGGAAGGTAATAATCTCAATAAAGCAACCGATACTGTTGAAAAGGTTTCAGATGAAACTTTAGCAAAAATGGCTTTGGCGGTTATCGGAGATGAATTGCGAGACGATATTAGACAAGAAGTTGAAATTAAGTTGAAAGCTCATCATGAAATAGCTAATTAGGTCGACAAAACTTTACTATTTCTTTACTGGTTTTAAATTATCAATTAACACTAAAGTTTTTGATTTTAATCATATTTCCCTCTCTAACAACTTCACACTCCATGACTGCTTTTCTGGTTGCATTAAAGGGATTGGTTACACTGACTGCCACCTGCCAGAGGCGACTGTTTTCAGAAGTTTGAGTAAGAGAATTATCACCTAGAATTGAATGGATTTTTGCACCATAAGGATACTGTGATTTAATCGCTTTAGTACAAAGTTCTTTTATGTCTTTTTCTGTCGGTGATAAATTTTCTTTCGCAACCTGTTCCGCTCGTTGTTTATCCTCCTCTTCCCATGTTTTCTTCCATTCTGCCAAATCATCGGATTTTTTTAACTCTGCCCCCGCTTTTATCAGTTCTTCTGATGGATAACTTACTACTTCATCATTTGGATTATCTGAATAATATACAATTTTTGGATAAAGGGCGTGACTAATTTTTGAAACCACATTGTTGGTAGTAGTAACAGCAATCCTATTAGCACTTTCAAGTTCGGTATTAAAACCAATGACAGTTTCTCCGCTTTCTAATTCATCGGCATAGTTGATTTTGTATGTACCAATTATTGCTAAAATCTTGGTTATATCTTCATTGCTGTATTTGTCTAAACTTGAACAATAAACGGAACATTCAATTTTCACCTCATTTCCATCAATCTTATACTCTTTAAAAGTACTAGTGTATAGTGAAATAACAAAATAAATCCAAAAAGTTGTCCACAAAGCCCAAAAAAGACCCCATATAATAGAGATGATAACTTTGATTATCTTGTGTGGTTTTTTTGCAAATTTAAACAGTAGAAAAATCCCAACTGGTGGAAAAAATATAAAAGCTAATACTGTAAACTTAGTCGTTTTATAGAATGGTAAATTTGGATTTATTGGCTTATTGTTTGTGTTTGTATTGTCACTCATTAAAAATGTTAAAAGAGATGAACAGTTAAGCCCCTCACTTTTTAATAATTAACTATTTACTTAAAACTCTCGACTTTCATAGAATAACCCATCACTTCTCCAACATCAGTAATCGTACCAACCACTGTTACTAATGCATCTTTTTTTAATCCAGCCACAATATCCTGTTGTTCTTGTGTAACATAACACATAATGTTGGTAAGTGAAAAATCATCGTTGATTGGCTCCAAACTAATGTATTTTCCAGAACTATCTATATTTGATAATCTACCAGTGAGCTCTACATATTTATCTCTGTATGTATTACTTGCGTTTAGTGCATTCTCTTTCAAAGCATCTACTAAGGTATCTGTCTTGACAATAATCGGGCTTGGTTTTGGAGCATTTGTCGTTGTTGTATTGGATGTATTTGAATTACTACTTGTTGTGGCAGTATTATTTCCTTTAGCTCCGCCAGAAATAGCTCCTATCAACACTAAAGCTAAAATTACAGTAATAATCTTATGTTTTACAAACCAATTTCTCTGGTCTGCTTGACAATGTGGACACTTTTTAGCTTTACTATCGATTTCTGTTTGACAACTTTTGCATTTTTTCATTTTATTTTTAATTTAAATAATAATGTGACTGTAAGTAAGATAACCAAGTTTACCTAAAATAAGGGCTTTGTCAATAGTAATTCCGACTTTGTGTCGGATGTAATTAACAGAATAATGCCATAGCTTATGGTTATGGATAAGAGGTCAAACATTAAACAAAAAATTGGGAAAAGGATTGCGGAACTAAGAAAAGAGGCTAGTCTCACTCAAGAACAATTAGCTATTAAAACTAACTTAGATAGAACTTTTATTGGTTACATCGAAAAGGGAAATAGAAGCCCATCTGTCGAAACTGCTAACAAAATTGCAAGAGCATTAGGTGTAAAAATAAACGATATTTTTAATTTTGAATAGTTAAATTATATAAATGATTGAGGTTATAAGTAATGGTATTAAGATTTAACATGTCTGTTTAAATTATTTGGGTATAATACAGTTGTGGTTAGAGAACTAAAAAATAAAATCAAAAATACTGGTAAATTAAGCCCTGCTTTGAAAGAATTAGCTGAATTGGACAACTCTATATATAAAACAATGGGTGAATTTACCAAACAATTATCTGAACAAATGAGTGAGGAATTGAAGCCCGTTAGAGAATCTGCTAAAAAACTAGTTGATTATATAGAAGACTCATATAAACCACTTTTTATACAAGCTAATCAAATCTCTAAATTATTAAATAGTTTCACATGGCCTAGTGATATTAACCCTACTAAAGAAGAGGTAGAAAAAAGTATTGATTCTATAGTAAGTGATGTAGAAAATAAACCAACATCTCCAGAAAAAACCGAATTAGTTAATGTCTTAAAAGGGATTAAAATTGATGAAGTTAGGGCGACAAAAGAAAAAGTAAGTTTAGAAAGAGCAAAAGAAATTTTAAAACCTAATAATCCAAACATTACCGACGAGGAGGTTTTAGAAAACCTAGCTTTTTTGGAAACATTAGTTGATATTGTAATGTCAAAAATTTTAAATATGAGAAAGGTTTCATAATATGGAAGAAAGACAACCAAATGCCATTATAGTTGTTCGTATTTCTTCAGAGAAGCAAGTCCTTGACAGTAATACTTTACAAAATCAAATTGAGGATTGTATGAAGTTAATTACAGATAATAAATGGTATTTATGCCATGAACCCTTTGAAATTGTAGAAAGTGGCGGTGAAGAAGATGGACAACAGGAAATAAATAAGATTTTAGATTTTTGTTCCCATAAAAGTAATAAGGTTGAATATCTAGTAATTAGAGACATTGGTAGATTTACCAGACAAGGTTTTGGTGGATGGACTAATTTTAAAAAAAGTTTAAGAGATTGTAATGTAAAAATTAAAGATTCCAAAAACGTTATTCAAGATGAGATTAACCTTATGGTTAAAAAATACGGTCCTAATTTTGATTACGAATTTGCTCGTTATAATCCATCAGAAAGTGCCGAGATTGAAGAGTCCCAAAGGGCTAAAGCTTTTTACAGAGATAATATGTTAAAAATGCTTGATGCTTCTATTACCTATGCTCGAGAGGGTTATTGGACACATGCTTCAATTTACGGCCTTAAAAATGAAAAGATTGAAACTAAACGGGGAAGAAAAACTATTTTATCCCCCAATCCAAATACTGCTGGGTGTATTAAAAAAGCATTTGAAATGCGTATTAAAGGTTTTAATGATTTTGATATTGCTAAAGAATTAAATCGGTTAGGATATACAACTTCTTCTCGAAAAAAACGTGATAAACGAACAATGATAGCTATTAGAGAAATAGGGTTAAAGCCAATCACTTCTAAACAAATCCAGCGTTGGGTACAAAGACCAATTTATGCTGGAATAATTTATGAAAAGTGGACTGATTGGCAACCAATTAAAGCTATGTTTGATGGGTTGGTGAGTATCAATGATTTTAATCTCGCTAATAAAGACAAAAGAAGAATTGTCCAAATAAGTAAGGATAAATTTGAAATTTTAACAAACGGACAAAAAGGTTTTTGTAAAGAACATCGTTCTAAAATGAACCCCAAGTATTTATACAGAGGCTTAATAATGTGTCCTATCTGTAAAAAAAATGGTAAATTAAGACCTTTAACAGCCTCTAGTTCTAAAGGAAAAAGCGGAAAATACTTTCCATCCTATCACTGTAATGGTAGGAACGGAATTAAACATAAAAGGTTTAGTGTTCCAGTTAAAATTTTGGATAAAAAATTTAATGATTTTATTGATAATTTAAGGTTTAGCGATGAACAAGTGACTTTATTTGAAGAGGTTCTTATTAACTCTTTTAACCGAAAGAACATAGAGGCTTTAGATGATAGTATTAGAGCTGGTAAACATTTAGGCGACTTGAAAGAACAACAAAAAGCCATTACTACGGCTATTATTGCTAATAGTGGTCAACCTCAAATTCTTGAACAACTACAAATTAAATTTAACGAAGTTCAATCTCAAATTGAGGAATATGAAGATGTACAAGGAGAATGTATTAAGGCCGAAAAAGATGTGAGAGAATATCTTAAGTGGGGAAGGATTTTATTGGAACACCCAGCAGAAATACTGATAGATAGGGAAAATGTTCCAAAAACCCATCAATTATTGAAGGCTATTTTTAAGGAGTTACCAACTTACGAGGAACTAATAGTTGGAACACCAAAATTAAAGCCATTGTTCAAGCAAAAAGAGGCATTTAAAAAAGACAAAAGACAACTGGCGGAAGGGATGGGAGTCGAACCCACATGCCATTTCTGACGCAGGTTTAGCAAACCTGTGGCTTACCATTCGCCGCACCCTTCCAAGGGTGATTGTATTTTACCATCCAAAAACGTAATAAGTTATTTAAACTTAAATGTTCCTTTTTGCTTCGCAAAGTATATCAAATTTTTTAAAAATGCTTTATTATTAGAATAGGATGGAAGAAATACAAAAACAGGAAAGCGTAATGGCTAATAGTCAAAATGATGCTGATTGGAATGATGAAAAGGTTAGGTTTGAATGGGAAGCGGCGGAGAGATCGTATAAAAATAGGGATAGAGATTTTTGGATAACGGTAATTTCAATTTTAGTTTTAACATCGGTTATTTTGTTTTTTGTAAAAGAGTTTTTCTTGATTGTGGCTTTGGTTTCGGCTTTATTTTTGTACTATGTGTTGTCAACAGTTCCACCTGAAAATATTAAATATAAAATTACTAATAGAGGTGTTTATTTTGGGGAAACAAGATATGAATGGGATTTATTATCTAGATTTTGGTTTGCTAAAAGTTTAGATAGTGAAATGATTCATTTTGAGACTATTTTGCGATTTCCACGACAAATCTCTTTGGTAATTAAAGCCGAAGATAAGGATAAAATAAAGGAAATTGTAGTGAAAAAATTACCTTTAATTGATGAATCGCCTAATTTTGTCGATAAACTGACAAAAAAAATGGTAAAGATGGTACCTTTAGAGAAAAGAGAGAAAAGCGACAACCTCGAGAAAAAAGCATAAATTTTGATATAATTAGCCACTTGTACCCGTAGCTCAATTGGATAGAGCATTGGTTTGCGGAACCAAAGGTTAGAGGTTCGATCCCTCCCGGGTACACTTTTTTATTGGAGGGTTGGCCGAGTGGTTTATGGCGCACGCCTCGAAAGCGTGTGGGCGAAAGTCCGCAGAGGTTCAAATCCTCTACCCTCCGCTAGAATTACTCGATGAAGGTTAGGGCGTAGCCTTTGTTGTTTCCCCTACCGGTTCTTCCGATTCGATGGATGTATTCTTGATAGTTATTTGGTTCATCAAAGTTGATGACATGGGTAATGTCGGAAATATCAAGACCTCGGGCGGCAACATCGGTAGCGACTAAAATACTTATTTTGTTTTCACGGAAATTGGCAACGATTTGTTGACGTTGATATTGACGTTTACCACCGTGGAGACCTTGGGCTTTGAAACCTTTTTGGAAAAGCGAAGTGGATAGTTTTTCAACAATCATTTGGGTAGAACCAAAGACTAAAACTTTTTTAAAATCTGGTTGAGAAACTAGTTGTTCCAAGGCTTGCTCTTTGGCATAACGAGGAACTCGAAGAACGTCTTGATCAACATGTGACGAAGCATCTTGAGATTTGATAGAAATTTTAACCGGATTGTTTAAAAATTCATGAGTTAACGGCTCAACTCGTCGATCAAGAGTAGCAGAGAAGAAAAGAGTTTGACGAGAGGGTGGAATTTGATTGATGATAGATTTAATATCGCCAATAAAACCCATATCTAACATTCGGTCAACTTCATCTAAAACAACAATAGTCATTTTGGAAAAATTGATAACTCTTCGTTTGCTAAGATCTAAAATTCGGCCTGGAGTACCAATAATAACGTGGGGGTCACGTTTGATTTTGACAATTTGTTCACGAAGATAAGCACCACCAATAGCGAGAGTGACATAAATTGGTAAACCTAAAGTGAAAGAGCGAAATTCTTCTTTGGTTTGAAGAGCCAATTCTCTGGTTGGAGATAAAATAATGACTCTTTGAGATGGATCATGAAGAATTTTACTAATTATAGGCAAAACAAAGGCAGCAGTTTTTCCGGTGCCAGTGTTGGCAATACCTAAAACGTCAGAACCTTGAAGAACATGAGGAATAGCTTGGTCTTGAATTTGAGTTGGTTTAAGATAACCTTTGGCTTTGATATTAGCTAAAAGATTAGGGTGAAAACCGAAATCGGCAAAATTGTTGGTAGTGATTTCATCTTCAATTTTGACTAAAGCTTCGGCTTTTCTGACATAAAGAGAAGGGTTGATTTTACTTCTAAAACCAGCTGTTTTACGAGGAAAATTATTTCTGGATTGAGAGTGGTTATTGAAACCACGAGAGTTATTGTGAAAATACATATTTTTTAATAAATTATGGCTGCTCCGACTATCGGAACTAATATGCCCTAATTTAATTAAAAAATGTCTTTGGGAGACACGGGTGGGCAGACTATGATTATTTCGCCTAATACAAATCTGGGTAGTATAACACCTTTGAGTTTATTTATCCAATAAAGCTGATTCGATGGCTTTTTTGACAGAAGAAACTGATTGGTTGGTAACAAAAGAAATTTCTAAACAGAGATGGCTGACGATTTCTTCTTTGGAGTCACGTTCGACTTTAATTAAAGTATCACCTTTTTGATAGAAATATTTTAAATAATCGATAAGTTTTTCTGGAATATTGGAATAAATGTCTTCTTTAAGTTGACGGGGGTCAAAAATATAGTTTTCAGGCAAAACTTTGGTTTTTAACTCGGCTAAAAATGATTTAATCTCTTTAGAGGTTAGTAATGGTCTAAGACCACTTTTAAGTAAATTATTTTCAGGGATGATATCGGTAAAAACTTTATCAGTACCTTTGATTGGTCGGTAATGAATTAGGCTAATATTATTAGCCCCTGGGGTAATTGAGGTAACTTCGTAAATACACCCAAAGTCGGTGAGTAAATCACCGACTTTGAAGTTTTGAGTCATTAGTATCTGCTCCTACCACCACCGAAATCACTTCGTGGTCCGCGAGAAAAATTATCTCTACGTGGAGGTCTATCTTCCATTGGTTTGGCTTCATTAACTTTGACCGTTCGGCCTTCAAGTTCTTTACCATCCCACATTTGGATAGCGGCTGAAGCTTCTTCATCAGTAGACATTTCAACAAAGCCGAAGCCTTTTGATTGTCCAGAGAATTTATCTTTAATAACGATTGCTGATACGACTGTACCAACTGCAGCAAAAGCTGCTCCTAACGATTGATCGGTTGTTTGATAAGACAAGCCGCCGACATATAATTTTTTTGCCATACTTAACACTAATTATTAACTGTAGCGACTTCCCTTACTAAAATCTTCTACGGTTTATTTTAACCTGAATATGGGGGAAAAGATATATGATGTATTTATTCTAGGAAAGAGACGGCATTTGACATAGAATATGTTAATGAAATTTTTAAAAAGTTACTTTTTCTTGCTAGGGTTTTTCTTATTTTCCCTAATGGCGGCAAAAAATGTTTGGGCACAAGAAAATACCTCAGTGAGTTTTGAAGCTAAAATAGAAAAGGTTGATGAAGAAAAACAAATTGAATTTGAAGGTCAAAAACAATTGTATCAAAAATTAGAAGTAAGGATTTTAAATGGGGATGAAAAAAATAATCTAGTAACAATTGAAAATGGTAAAGAAGCTTTGGCAAACGTGACTAAATATGAAATAGGACAAAAAGTAATCGTAACTAAAGATGAAGATTTATCTGGTAATGAGTTATATTCAATCACTGATTTTGTGAGACGTGATAGCTTGTGGGTATTGGGAATAATTTTTGTGATCTTGACTGTTTTAATTGGTAAATGGAAAGGGATAATGTCAATTTTGGGAATGGTTTTTACTTTCGTAGTAGTTTTTGTGTATTTGTTGCCGCAGTTGTCAGCTGGGGCTAACCCAATTTTGGTAGCAACGGTGGCTTCGATAATAATTATTCCAATTTCTTTTTATATGGCGCATGGTGTTAGCCAAAAAACAACAGTAGCAATCGTAAGTTCGATAATTGCCTTGTTTGCTACAGCGATTTTGTCGCTAATGTTTATTAGTTTGGGGCGGCTAACTGGTTTGTCTTCGGAAGAAGCAGGAATGTTTTTGGTGCAAAGATCAGGTAATTTTAATATGAAAGGGTTACTACTATGTGGAATCATTATTGGAGCTTTGGGTGTTTTAGATGATATTACAATTGCCCAAGCGGCAGTAGTAACTGAATTAATTAAAAGTAGTGAAAAACCAAAAGGGAGAGTAATTTATCGACAAGCAATGAATGTAGGAAGAGATCATATTTCTTCAATGGTAAATACTTTAGTTTTGGCTTATGCCGGAGCTTCCCTACCATTACTACTGATTTTTATTAATAATCCTCACTCGTTTGGTGAAATTATTAATTACGAATTTATGGCGGAAGAGATTGTGAGAACGTTAGTTGGTAGTATCGGGTTAATATTAGCGGTTCCAATAACTACGCTTATTGCAGTAAACTGGATTAGAAAAGAAAAATGATATTTTTTAAAAATAAAAAAGTTGGATTAGTTTTGGGAGGTGGTGGAGCTAGAGGGTTTTTCCATTTGGGATTGATTAAAGGGATTCAGGAACTTGGAATTGAAATTAGTGAAATTAGTGGAACATCAATAGGAGCAGTGGTCGGATTAATGTTTGCCACTAATCCAAAAAATGATTTTGAAAAAGTCGCCAAAGAAATGGATTTTTTTGACTTAAGCCGAACAATGGTTTTGGGGATGGGGTTAAAAAATAAAAAAAATATAGAAAAATTTTTGGGAAAATATATTGAAGTAAATAATTTTGAAAACTTAAAAATAAAAACGAGAATTAACGCAACCGATATTAATAATCGAGAAGAAGTAATTTTTGATAAAGGAGAAATATATCCGGCAGTAATTGCTTCGATATCAATTCCCGGAGTTTTTCCACCTTTTGAATATCAAAATAAATTTTTGATAGATGGCGGAATGAGTAATAACATTCCAATAACTTTGATTGAAAAATCAGATAGAATAATTGTGTCAGATATTAGTGGACCGATTAAAAAAATAGATACGAAAAGTGCCGGGACAGAAGTTCTCTACTCGGCTTTTGCGATGATGCAACAAAATTTATCTTGGGAAAAATCTAAACAATTAAAAGGCAAAGAAATAGTAAAAATAGTTTTGGAAGATGAGAAAACTTTTATTTTGGATTTTAGAAAAAAGAATTATCAATATTTGTTTGATTTAGGTTATAAATCAATAATGGAGAAAAAAGACAAATTATGGCAATAAATAAAGAATGGCATTTAAAGAATAAAATGCCAAAAAATCCAACACAGAAACAAAGAATGGAATGGCATATAGAACATAGTGAGAATTGTGATTGTCGAAAACCAACAGAAAAATTAAAAAAAGAAATTGAAGATTATTTGAACGAATCTAAAAGAGGATAAATTTCTGATAAAAGATAAAGACTGCCAGTGATGACTGTGGGTTGTTTGGCGTTTAAAACATAATTTAAGGCTTCTGATTTGTTGGGGATATATTTAAATTGGGAAAATCCTAGTTTATGAAAAGCTTTATTGAGAGATGATTGTCTTTCGGATACTTGAATCATATAGTCAGAGGCAACTTTGAATCTAGTTAAAATAACTTGGTCAGCTAGAGGAATAATCATTTTAATCATTTTAGAAAAATCTTTACGCTGTTTAAAAGCTATGAGAAAAATAAATTTTTGTTTTGGAAAAGATTTTTTGAGACTTTTAATTAAAGCTGACATTTTTTGAGGGTTGTGGGCTCCATCGAGAATAAATTGTTGGTTTCTTAAAATTTTAGTGTCCATACGGCCAGGGAAAGAAACCGAAGAGAGAGTCTGACGAATTTTTTTGGAATCTAGATTGAATTTGTCTCTGACACTGAGAAAATTAACAACAGATAAGGCTATGGCGCTATTCTCGACTTGATAAAGGCCGAGTGAATTTAGTTTTATTTTTTTTAAATTAAGATTTTTATCGGAAAAATTATATTCTAAATAATCTTTTTTTGTTTTAATATTTTTAAAATTTTTATTTGGAGAAATATATCTAACGGTTGTTTTATTTTTATTGGATTGTTTTGATAAAACATCTCTGGCGACTTTGATTTGGTGAACAGAAAAAACTGGATTTTGGGGATGAATAATACCAGTTTTTTGAGTAGCGATAGCGGTAATATTTTTACCCAAAACAGAGGTGTGATCAAGACCAAATTTAGTAAAAACACAAACTTGATTTGGTGAAGTGATAGCATTACTACCGTCCAATAAACCACCCAGACCAGTTTCGACTACCATATAGTCAACTTTTTGCTGATAAAAAATGTAAAAAGCTAAAGCGATTAAAATTTCAAAATAAGTCGGCTTGCCAAATTTTTTGTAATCAACAGAATTAATAACAGAGATTATTTGATTAAGATAATTAATAAAATCTTTTTGAGAAATTAAGGAATTGTTTATTTGAAAACGTTCACGAATGTCTGTTAGATGGGGAGAGACGGTTAGACCGACTTTAAAACCATGAGATGAAAGTAATTGACTAAGATAAAAACAGGTAGAACCTTTGCCAGAAGTACCAGCAACATGAATGGTAGGAATTCTATTTTGAGGATTACCTAAAAGGCGAAGGATTTCAGCCTGGCGCTCAAGGCCCAATGTGCCGGGATATCTATGTTTGCCGTCTGGAACTGTGGTTTTAAGATAATTAATTGCTTGCTGGTAATTTTTTATCATCTGATTTGAGCCATTTAATTCCCAAATAAACAAATGGAGTGGAAAATGCTGACATAGAAACTTTGAGAAGCCAATATGGAGTGATCAATCCGATCAGAAACTGAGTGTTACTAGAAACTGAATGTGTTGGATCGTAAAAAGCTAGAGTCATAAAAACGACAGTATCTAAAAAAGTAGCTAAAATGTTTGATAAATTATTACGGAACCAAAGACCTTGCTTGTTTAGTTTTTGTTTGAGTCGCCAAAAAAATTTGATGTCGGCAAAGTTGGACACTGCCATAGCAATAATACTAGCAATAGAAATGCGAATTGAATAAGAAAATATTGTAGTATAGGCAGAATTAATACTACTAAATCGAGCAGTTGAAGGGAGAGAAACTGCAAAAGCAGCTAATAAAATAAGGAGTGAAACAGTAATTAAAGAAATTCTAGCTAGATTTTTGGTTCGTTTAAGACCAAAAACTTCGGTAAAAATATCATTAATAGAAAAGATCCAAGGCATAAGAAACATACCGACAGAACCATTAAGATTGAACCCGAGAATCTTAAATAAAGGAAATGTCTTGGAGCCCATGAGTTCGGCAGTGACAATACAAAAAACATAAAGTCCAACTAAAATGTCGGATTTAAAATACAAATTTTCGGGATTTTTTGGAGTCATGGGAGTAATATTAGATTAATTCCCATATTTTACACTATGAATTATTTAGTTTCTGATGATACTTTTGATTTGAAAAAGTAAGATTTATAGTAAGGAATATGCCAAATAAAATGGAAAATTGAGACTAGGGCCATGACAATACCAAACTCGACGTGATACCAAATTAGAGGGAGATACCAGCCTAAAGAAAGTTGATTATCGATAGAAAAAGCTAAGAAAAGTCCAAGTAGACAGCTGGCTAAAAAACTTATTAATAAAATTAAATTCCAAAAACGACGATGTTGAATTAAATTTATTTTTTTGATTTTGACTAAAAATAAACTCAGAAAATAACAAGCGAGAGTGATGATAAAAATTATGAAAAAATTATAATTTGACATGACTTATTCTAAGGTAATAGCCTGACCAGGGCAATTGTTAATAGCTAATGTTAGATTGGAAGAATTGAGATCGGTTGAAGAGATAACTATGGCTTGATGGACAGACATTTCAAAGTGTTGAGGATCGATACGAACACATTTACCACAGCCACGGCAGCGATTGGCTAAAACAGAAAGTTTTTGGATGGTAATGGTAACAATGTTTTTGTCTGTTTTATTTTGGTTAGTGGAAGTATTAGAGAAATTGTTGATGTTGATTTGTTGTTGAGACTGATTTTTAACAGCTGAGTAAACAAGAATAGAAGAAGAAACTAAGACAAAAGGTAGGCCATATTTTATTATTGGTTTCATAGTGAAATATTTTATGAGAATAAACTGTAATTAAACTGAATAATCTATAATAGACTAATGAGAAAAAGTAGTTGGGTAATCTTGTTAATCGATGTGGTGTTGTTGGGGTGGATATGGCAAAACAAAGAAAAATTAAAATATATCGCGGATCGGTTTACAGAAAATCAAGAAAAAGAAGTTGAAGAAATTAGTACAAGTGTTGGCAGTTCTGAAACTCCAGTAGATGTAATGAAGATTGTAGAAAAGGAGGTAAATGCGGTTATTTCTATGATGCCGACTTTGGTACCGACAAAAAAACCGACAGCAACACCAACAACAGATCCTCAACCTTGGGGAGTAGCAAAACAAGTTGATGAAGTAACGTGGACAATGAAAGTGGGACAAGATGAAAAAATGGCCACACCACAAGAAATTTTGACAGCATTGAATATTTATAGACAAAGGTATGGTTCACAAATTTTAAATTGGGACGAAAAATTAGGTAATTATGCTCAAAGTAGAGCAAAATATTTGAACAGTATAAAAAATGTTGATAAGCATGAGGGTTTTAATAATTTTGTAGAAAATGATGGTGGATTTGAAAAATTAGGGTTTACAATGTTGGGGGAAAATATCAGTTATGGTTATAAATTGAATGGAGTTCATGTAATTGAGTGGATGTATGCTGGTGATAAACCCCATAATGATAATCAACTGGATAATAGATGGAATTTTGTGGGAATTGGAGTGGATGGCTTGGCAACTTGTTTAATTTTTGGAACAGGGAAAATGTAAATAGTGTTAGAATGATTTATATGACAAAAACACAACAAAATCTTTTAAAAGCGTTTGCTGGGGAAAGCCAAGCTCGAAACAGATATACAACTTTTGCCAAAATGGCAAGAAAAGATAATTTAGAATGGGTGGCAAGAGTATTTGAGGAAACTGCGGATCAAGAAAGGGCTCATGCTGAGGAAGAATTTGAAATGATAAAAGAAAAAATGGCAATTAGTGGTGACTTGTCGATTGAACCTTTTAGTACAAACACGGCAGAAAATTTGAGAATGGCAGCGGCTGGTGAACACGGTGAATGGACAGAAATGTACCCATCTTTTGAAGAACAAGCAAAAGTTGATGGTGATTTGGAAGCTGAAAGATTATTTAGAGAAGTAAAGGAAGTAGAAGAAAAACATGAAGAAAGATATATTATCTTGGCAAAACATATTGAGGCGGGAACTTTATATAAACAAGATCGAGAATTTGAATGGAAATGTTTGAATTGTGGATATATTCATAAGGGTACTACCCCACCAACAACTTGTCCGGTTTGTAAAAAACCATTCACTTGGTACATGGCATTAGGATTGATTAGATAAACTTGGGATATAATTACGAGAACATTAGTTTTCGTAGTTCAATGGATAGAATGCTCCCCTCCGAAGGGAGTGATGTGAGTTCGATTCTCACCGAGAACACAAGTTAGTTATAAAGTTATAAAGTTATAAAGTTGGAAAAGAAAAAAGATAAGATTGTTTTAGTTGGTGGATGTTTTGATGTGCTTCATTTGGGGCATGTGGTTTTTTTGGAAAAAGCCAAAAAACTGGGAGATAAATTAGTGGTTTTGTTGGAATCAGATGAGAGTATTAAAAAAGAGAAAGGAAATAATAGACCAATTAATAATCAGGAAAATAGGGCAAAAATGTTGATGAGTTTGAAAGTAGTAGATGAGGTTATAAAATTGCCAGAAATGAAAACTGATGAAGAATATGTTGCTTTGATTAAAAAAATATCACCATCAATAATTGCAATTACTGATGGTGATAAAAGAATCCTTCAAAAAAGAGAACAGGCGAAAATTGTTGGAGCAAAATTAGTAGTAGTAACTAAATTAATTCCCCAACAATCAACGAGTCGAGTAATTGAAATTATTACTCAAGATCTGTAGATTTGATGGATGGCATGCTACTTTTGAGATCGTCTAAGAATTTTGAATAATCTTCAAACTTAACATCTTTTGGCGGCTGAAAATTAGCATCCGTCACAACTGTAGGTGAACATTTACCTTGATAATCAGTATCTAGATCAGTTTGAGATTCGGAAACATCACCAACAGATTCTGAGTTTTCTTTAATTTCTGGAGTAGCTTTGGTATCAAAATCAGCTTTCATTTTAATAGCAAAAGCACCACCAGCAACATGACTTCCCCAAGTGTAAACATATTCACCATCACTGATAGAGTTGATTTTTTCTTCGCCTTCAGTAGATTTATAAGTAATAATTTGATTAAATTTCTTACCACTAATAATAATTTCACTAGTAAAAGACCCTTCTTGGTTACTACCAGAGTAAGTGCATTTTTGAGGAATATTTTGGGCGATTAATTTTCGTAGAGAAAAAGAAGAAGCATCTGATTTATCTTCACTTTTAACACTTTGATTGTTTGAGGTTTGTTGGCCACAACCCGATAATAAAAAAGAGCTAACGAGAACAAGACCTAATGTAAAAGATTTATTCATCCTAATAAAATGAACTAGTAATGCTTAATTTTAACATTTCGAGATATAATCACTTACCTATGAAAACCGGAGCGATTCAAATTAAAGATAATCTGTACTACGATGAAAGATCGGCTGGTGGATTGGTTTATAAAGAAGATAAGGGTAAAATTTTATGGCTTTTAATTAGAACTATTTCTAGCTATAAATCGACTAAAAGAAAGAGTAAGGGACCTGTCTATAAATTTCCAAAGGGACATTTGAAAGAAGATGAGTTTTTGAAGCAAGCAGCGCTAAGAGAGGTGGAAGAAGAAGGAAGAATAAAGGCTAATATTATCACTAAAATAGGGTCAAATAATTATATTTTGTGGGACGCAGAAAATAAGAAAAAAATAATTAAAAAAGTAACATTTTTTTTGATGGAATATGCCGGACCAAGCAGTTTAAAATATTACGATAGTGAAATGGTGATAGAAAGAGATTGGTATAGTTTTGAGGAAGCTAACGAAAAATTGGCATATGATAGTGAAAAAGTGCTGCTAAAAAAAGCAAAAAGTAAACTAGAAAGCTTAATGAGAAATCGATAACTGAATTTGATAGAATAAGACACTTTTGTACTTTAGAAAATTTGGAGGGGTCGCATAGTGGTTTAGTGCGCTCGCTTGGAAAGCGTGTATGTCGCAAGGCATCGAGAGTTCGAATCTCTCCCTCTCCGCAGAGATATAGTATTAAAATAATTTGATAAAATTATTTTAATGACAGAAAATAATAAACAACTTTTAAAAGACTCGTTGATTTGGGGATTTGTTTTATGGTTGGTTGGCTATATTTTAAGTTTTATTTTATTTTTTATTGTTCCATCTTTAATGATTGGATGGATCATCGCTCCAATTGGAACCGTAATTACTTTATTGGTTTTATTTAAAAAAATTAAAAAGGGAAATTTTGGGCATTATTTGACCTTATCAATTGTTTGGACATTGATGGCAATTTTACTTGATTATGTTTTTATCATTAAACTGTTGAATCCAGTTGGGTATTACAAACCAGCAGTCTATTTGTATTATGGATTAACTTTTGGATTACCATTATTAGTTAATCATTTAAATAAAAAAATATGAAATATTGTAATGCTTGCGGAATGCCATTAGAAAAGAAAGAAGATTTTGCACTCGGTGATGAAAATTCAGATTTTTGTGTTTATTGTACTAACAGTGATGGAAGTGTAAAAAGCTATGAAGAACTTTTTGAAGGTGCGGTCCAATTTTTTATGAAACAATTAGACAATGATAGAAAAGTGGCTGAAAAATTTACAAGAAAAGCTGTAAGCCAACTACCCTATTGGCAGGGAAAAGACATTGGAGTTTTGAAAGGTGAGATGGCAAGTGATGAAGAACTTGAAGAAATGATGAAGAAAATGTAATTTGAGTTCGATGAGTTCGCAAACGAAACGCAACACCTGAGATAAAATTCAGGTGTTCGGTTTCCATTTTGAACCCAGTGTAATGTACTTAACCAATTGACTTTGGGTTTTATTCGGGTATATCATGAAATATGAAAAAATTAATAAAAAATAAAGTTGTAGCTATTTTTGAAGGCAGTCAAATTCGTCGTCATTGGGACGCAAATAAAGAACTTTGGTATTTTGCAATTGTTGATGTGATTGGTGTTTTGACTAATAGTAATAATCCACAGGTTTATTGGAGGGTTTTAAAGAAAAGATTGATTGATGAAGGGTCAAATGAAACCGTTACAAAATGTAACGGTTTAAAAATGGTGGCAAATGATGGGAAAATGCGACTTACTGATGTGGCGGATACTGAAACTTTGTTACGACTTATTCAATCAATCCCCTCGCCAAATGCTGAGCCATTTAAATTGTGGTTGGCTAGAGTTGGCTATGAAAGATTAGAAGAAACAGCTGATCCAGAATTAGCCATAAATCGAGCTTTAAAAACTTATTTACAAAAAGGTTATAGCCCAGAATGGGTTAATTTGCGTTTAAAAAGTATTGAAATTCGAAAAGATTTAACCGATGAATGGGAAAATCGAGGAGTAAAGGAAGGATTGGAGTTTGCCATTTTAACTAATGAAATTACCAAAGCGTGGACAGGAATGACGACTAAAGAATATAAGGGTTTGAAAAACCTTAAAAAAGAAAATTTGCGAGACAACATGACGAATATGGAGCTGGTGTTAAATATGCTGGCGGAAACGGCCACTACTGAAATTTCTAAAGTCAAAAAACCAGATACTTTTGGTAAAAATAAAGTAGTAGCCAAAGAAGGTGGGAGTGTGGCCGGCAATGCCCGTAAAGAAATTGAAAGTAAAACTGGAAAGAAAGTGATTACCGAGAAAAATGCAAAAGAATTACATCGATTAAAATTAAGACAGATTATAATTGTATGATTTTTTATGAATAAAAATAGTGAGTTGATACAACCGTTAATTTTTCAGCAAAAAGAAATTAGAAGACTCTGGTATCAAAAAAAATGGTTTTTTTCTATTTTGGATATAATTGAGGTGCTATCTGATAGTCCAAGCCCAAAAACCTATTGGGCAAAAATGAAATCGAGAGATCCTGGTCTAAATCAACTGTTCCCAATTTGGGAACAGTTGAAATTAAAGGCAAAGGATGGCAAAATACGTGAGACTGATTGTGCAGACCAACAGGGAATTTTAAGAATTATTCAATCGATACCGAGTAAAAAAGCCGAGCCGTTCAAGTTATGGTTGGCAAAAGTGGGAAATGAAAGAATTGAAGAAATAAAAAATCCGGAATTGGCTATGACTCGGATGAAAGAGATTTATAGAGCTAAAGGATATAACGACGATTGGATAGAAAAAAGAGCCCGGGGAATTGCGGTGAGAAATGAGTTAACAGATGAGTGGAAAAACCGGGGAATAAAACATAGTTTGGAGTATGCCATATTGACTAATGAAATAATGGTGGGGGCTTTTGAAATGAAGGTGGCGGACTATAAAAAACTTAAGGGATTGAAGAAAGAAAATTTGCGCGACCATATGGATGACATGGAACTAATTTTCACTATGCTAGCGGAGGCAACAACAACAAAAATAACTAGAAAGAAAAACTCAAAAGGATTCCCAAAATTAAAGACTGATGCAAAAACCGCCGGTAAGGTAACTGGTCAGGCAAGAAAAATTATTGAGGATAAAATTGGTGAAGCGGTTTCAAATTCAAAAAATTATTTGGGAAATGGTTTGAAAAAAATAAAATAATGGAAAAGACAAAATTAAGGGAAAATTTGAAGAAGTATTTTGGGTATGATGAATTTAGGCCGTTGCAAGAAGAAGTGATTGAGGAGGTGTTGGGAGGGAAAGATGCGGTGGTGTTGATGCCCACTGGAGGAGGAAAATCGGTTTGTTTTCAGTTGGCGGCAATGATATTACCAGGAATAACTTTGGTAATATCACCACTAATTGCTTTGATGAAAGATCAAGTGGATGGATTAAAGATTGGAGGAATAAAGGCGGAGTTTTTGAATAGTTCGTTGACAGCAGCGGAAATTAGTCGGATACAGGCAGAGGTATTGGCAGAGAAAATAAAATTATTATATGTGGCACCGGAAAGATTAGTGTTGCCACAATTTTTGATGTTTTTAAAAAAAATAAAAATTAGTTTAATTGCAGTGGACGAGGCACATTGTATTTCAGAATGGGGACATGATTTTAGACCAGATTATCGAAATTTGTCGATATTAAGGCGAGATTTTCCAACTGTGCCGATTATGGCATTGACGGCAACAGCAACAGAAAAAGTAAGACAAGATATTGTGGAGAAGTTAAATATAGGCGGGGCTAAAATATTTATTTCAAGCTTTAATCGACCCAATTTACATTATGAAGTGAGGCCAAAGAAAAATGCTTTTGGGCAATTGTTGGCGTTGGTGGAAAAGCACAAAAACAATTCGATTATTATTTATGGATTTTCAAGAAAGGAAACTGAGAGTTTGGCGGATAATTTATCAAATCAAGGACATATGGCACTCGCCTACCACGCCGGATTAGCTAGTGAAGTACGAAAAGAAGTGCAAGATAAATTTATAAAAGATGAGGTAAAAATTATTGTGGCAACAATTGCTTTTGGAATGGGAATTGATAAATCAGACGTAAGGTTGATAGTACATTACAGTTTGCCAAAATCAGTTGAGGGTTATTATCAAGAGACTGGCAGAGCTGGTCGAGATGGCGAAAAAAGTGAATGTGTGTTGTTTTATTCATACGGTGATTGTGCCAAACAAAACTTTTTTATCCGAGAAATAAGCGACTTTCAAGTAAGGCAAAACGCTAGCCAAAAATTGAGAGAAATGGTAAATTATTGTGAATTAAAAAGTTGTCGACGAGAGTATTTATTGAAATATTTTGGTGAAAAAGCGGAAAATAAATGTTTAGGATGTGATTGTTGTGTGGGGTTAACCGAAATTGAAGAAACAAGAAGTTGGAAACGAAAAATTAAAATAGAATCTAATGGTGATTTGTTTGAAAAATTGAGAACATTAAGAAAACAGATTGCGGATAAAAATAAAGTGCCTCCATACATAATATTTAGTGATGCCACATTGAGAGAAATGGTAAGGTTAATGCCAAAAAATGACCAAGATTTTTTGAAAGTAAGCGGAGTGGGAAATGAAAAGTTAAAACGATATGGTAATGATTTTTTGAAAGTAATAAATGAGCCAGAACAAACTAAAATATTTTTGCCATCGACATATGAACAGACGAAGAAACTATGGGAAGATGGTTTAACAATTGAACAAATTGCAAAAATTAAAGGATGTGTAATTGGTACTGTTATTAATCATTTAGAAAAATTAAAAGAATCAGGGTGTATTTTAGATTTGGACAAAATTAAACCAGATTTAAATCGTTTTAATCAAATAAAAGCGGCTTTTATTCAAAGTAAAGATAATAAATTATCACCAGTAAAAACAATTTTGGGTGATGATTATAGTTATGATGAAATCAGATTGGCGAGATTATTTATATAAATTAATAATTTTTATCTACAGATTGTAATTGCGACAGAGTCGCATTATAATGGCACCTATGCCACGACAATCAGTTGCAAAAAATATTGTTTATAAAACTATTACAAATATCTCTGGCCCAATTACGGCAGCTGAAATACAAAGAGAATGTAGTCAATTTGACAGGGCTACAATTTACAGGACTTTGAACACTCTTAAAAAAGATCATCTTATTAGAATAGTAGAAATTGGAGATGGGCAAATTAGATATGAAACATGTATGGACCATCATCACCATTTGATTTGCACTAAATGTAAAGCGACTCAAAGAATTGAGCTATCGCCTGCTGATGAAAAAAGACTAAAAAAAATACAAGATAATTTTCAAAATGAGTTTCATTTTAATTTTTTAGAACATTCGTTGGAGTTTTTTGGCCTTTGCACCAAATGTAAATAATTATGTGGGAAATATTAATAGATGCTTTTAACGATAGTATAAAAACGATACCTTTACTGTTGATTATTTACGTGGGGATAGAATTGTTGGAATATAAATTTGGTAAAAAAATTCAAGAAAAAGTTCAAAAGGCTGGAAGAAAAGGACCATTTATTGGAGCAGCTGTTGGGGCATTCCCGCAATGTGGTTTTTCGGTGATTGCCACAGCATTATTTACCCAAAGGTTGATAACAATAGGAACACTTCTGGCGGTTTATTTATCAACCTCAGACGAGGCTATGCCAATAATATTGTCTCAACCAGATAAAGCACATTTAGTGATTCCATTAATCGGAATTAAAATATTAATTGGGATTGTTGCTGGTTTGGGAATTGATTTTATTTTTAGAAAAGAAGATAAAAAAATAGAAAAACATATTGAATTGATTGAAGAAGGTCATGACAATAAAAACCATCATCACGAGGTAGTAACCCAAGAAACTGCTTGTTGTGGGCATTCGCCATTGTGTGCCTCAAAAAAATTTAAAATAAAAGAAATTGTTTGGCATCCAGTGATCCATACTTTCAATGTTTTTATTTTTATTTTTTTAGTAACTTTAACGATTAATTTTATTGTTTTTCAGATGGGCGAAAGTGCTTTTGAATCATTTTTTGCCCAAAATGTGTTTTGGCAACCATTTTTGACAGCCATGGTGGGATTAATACCAAATTGTGCAGCCTCAGTGGCAATTACTGAGTTATATTTGAAAAATGCAATTGGTCTTGGCCCATTAATTGCTGGTTTGGCAGCTAGTGGCGGACTGGGATTATTAGTACTTTATCGAGAAGAGAAAAATAAAAAAATATTTATTAAAGTACTAACATTGTTGTATAGTACAAGCGTTATTTTTGGGATAATTATTCAATTCTTGGCTGTGAGACTATAACGTTATATTTAGATCAATGGACAGACATCAGAAATGTCTTGTTGATTGGGATAAAATTTGTCTAATTTTATAATGTCTTCTTTTCCCATTTGCCAAGTTAAGGCTTCTAAGTTTTCTATCAAATGGCTTTTGTTTCTCATTTTTGAAAGAGTGACTACATTTTTTTGAGAAATTAACCAATTTATGCCGATTTGAGCTGGAGTTTTATGGTATTTTTTACAGATCTCATCCATTAAGACATTTTTTTCTTCGAGCAATAATCCTTTTTGAAAAGGTCTCCAAGCAACCAACATCACATCATTTTTTTGACAATATTCTAATAATCCTGTTCTTTGTGGTTCTCTAAATTTTAAATTGTAATGAAGTTGGTTAACTACAATTTTATTTTTGGTATATTTTTGAGCTTCAGATAATCTTTCTTTACTAAAATTACTGACTCCGATATTACGAATTAGACCTTCATCTTTTAAGAAATCTAAAGCTTTCATAGTTTCTTGAATTGAAATTTCTGGATTTGGGCCATGAATTAAATATAAATCTAAATAAGAGGTATTTAATCTTTTTAGACTATTTTTAGCCGAGTTAATTACATTCTCATAAGCTAAATTGGCTGGCGATACCTTTGAAACTAAAAATAGATCTTCCCTTTTAAAAGTAGAAATGGCATTGCCAACTAAAGTTTCACTATAACCATTGGCATACATTTCGGCAGTATCAATGTGAGTAATTCCACTATCAATGGCATTTTTTATGGCTCTGATATCAGCCTCATCATTATTTTCAAAATCTCGTTCAAGTCTCCCTCCCATTTGCCAAGTTCCTAGTCCAAAAACTGGCATAGAAAATCCATTTTTTAATGTTTTTATTGGAATATTTACTTTCATAAATTAAATTATACTTTATTAAGATAAAATAGATTCTGATTACGTCAATAGTTCGCAGATTGGGATAAAAACTGGTATATTGTGATATACTTCAGCATGTCTGAAATGGTAAGTAGATTAGAGGAACTTAGACAAAATAAACAATACGGGGCTGTACTTACTACTATTGAAGAAAGAGGTTTGGTTGACCCAACAAAAGTGTTACCAATAGCTATTGATTCCGCAAGAGGTTTAATTCAACGAAGCGTATCCCCACAAAAAATAGAAGAAACTCACTCAAGATTGATGGGGATTGGAGGAAATTATTTAACTGATCCTGAATATGTTAATGAAGTAGATAGTGATAATGCAGCAGCAATAAGTCATCGTCGAGACTTGTCACGTTTATTTTTGGCAATAGACCCAGTAGTATCTTCACGAACTTTTAGCCCAAAAGAAATAGGAAAACAATTATTATATGAAGCCAGTCGAAGAACTTCTAGAGACGATTGGAGAAAATGGTTAATGCTAATTGAGAGACAAAATATGGAGGCGAAAAATGGTCACCAGGTTAATATTGATGATACTGTTGAACTTTTAGGTAAAATTCTCTACGAGACGGAACATGATGTCGACAGAGATAGAGCGGCGACTACTTGGGCAGTAGAGACAGTATTATTACAAAGACGTGGAATTAATGATGTGTTGGAAACTATTGATGAGAATATGCCATTTTTTGAAAAATCAAAAATAATTGCTAGAGCAGAATCAAGGTTATTACAGGCAAAATTTAGGGAGGCAACAATCTATCTGCTTAATCCTACTTTGTCTAAAAAAGACCGAGATAGAATGAGAGGAAACTTGAAGGATACAGGTGACTCATGGATAGGTTCTAGAATAGCTTAATAATTGTGTGGTGTGACAAGGTATAATTTGGCATGATTGGGTTTTTGAGTTATGTTTTTTATTTTGTGGCGGCGAGTGCTTCTCCTCTTCAACGTAGATGGTTGGCGACAAAAAAGAATGTGGATAATAAAGGGCAAATAAGTTTTGCTTTTCAAGTAATGTTGATTACTGTTGTTTTAAGTTTGTTAATACCGTTTTTTCAACCTTTTTATTTACGAGGAAATATTTTTTATTTAATTGGATTAAGTTTGATATGTGGATTGTTTGGGGGTGGTTTTCATATAGCCTCGTATACGGCTCAAAAATATGTAGAGGCTGGTGTAAGTGCTATTGTAAGCAATATTTATACTCCGACAACTATTGTATTGGCAACTATTTTTTTAAATGAAGGACTGACAATAAAACAAATATTGGGAACAATATTACTGTTAGTTGGAATGGTGGTGGTTTCTAAAAAACATCGAATAGGAAGATTTAAGTTTGATAAATATTTTTTATTGATGCTTTTGGGTGGCGTGATGTTAGGAATTTCTTTGACAGCAGAAAGAGCTTTACAAAAAACTACTGGGTTTACTGGTGGAACAATGCTTAGCTGGTGGACACAATGTGGGTTTTTGGGGCTAGCAACATTAATAACTAAAAATAAAAATCAGTATACAAAGAAAGATATTATGATTACTGGAGGGTTACGATTTTTACAATCGTTATCTTGGGTAATTTTAATTTTTATAGTGGGAAATTTGAGTATTGTATCTTCAATTACCACATTTAAGGTGGTAATTGTTTTTATGGCGGCGGCAATATTTTTGAAAGAACGAGAAGAAATACCAAGGAAAATGATAGGAAGTTTGGTAGCTTTGGCTGGATTATTATTAATGACATAATAGGTGTTAAAATAGACTAATGTTTACAATAAAATTAAATTATCATTGGCGTAGAAATCGTAGAGGCGGGGTGGTGCTGTTGTAATTTTATTTTCCAAACACAAAGCAAAACCCCGCGAGGGGTATTTTTTTGGTGTTTGGAAAAAATTAAAAATATGAAATATAAAAATTCAAAAGAATTGTTAAAAAAAATTATAAATATTCCATCTGTTTCTGGCAATGAAAAAAAGATGGGAGATTTTTTGATTGATTTATTGGAAAAAGAAGGTTTTAAGATTAAAAAAATTAGTCTTGATTCAACTCGATTTAATGTTTTTGCTTATATAGGGAAACCAAAAATAATTTTACAAGCACACATGGATACGGTGGGTCCATATATCCCCTTTTGTGAAGATGAAAAATATATTTATGGACGAGGTTCATGTGACACGAAAGCATCGGTGGCGTGTATGATTATGGCCGGTAAACTGGCAAAAGATGATGGTTTATTAAATTTTGGATTATTGTTTACAGTGGGTGAAGAAGTTGACTTTGCTGGAGCCAAACAAGCAGAAGAATTTATTCAAAAACTAGGAAGTTTTTTGATTGTAGGAGAACCAACAAATTTAAAACCAATAAAAGCACATTATGGTATGTCAGTTTTTTCAATAGAATGTAGTGGAAAAGCCGTACATAGCAGTAAACCAGAATTGGGAGTAAACGCCATTGATAAATTAGTCAGTCTTTTGAATAAACAAGTTAAAAAACTTAAAGTTAATAAAGGCACCTTGATGAGTTTGGTAAAAATTGAAGGTGGAATTGCTGATAATATAATTCCTGATAAAGCTAATGCTCTTTTTAGTTTGCGAATAGCACCAACTGACAATAAAAATTATCCAGTAGAAATGCAAAAAATAATTGGAGATATAGGAAAAATAGGAATGATTCAAAGTGCTCCACCAGTAAATTGCGAAATACCTAAATCGTTAGCTTTTTTAGGAAAAGGAGAAGAAGTAAAGTACGCAACGGAGTTAAGTTTTTTTAAAAATGGCCTAATTTTAGGACCAGGTGATATTAGTGTGGCCCATGGACCTGATGAAAAAATTTTAAAAAGTCAACTGGAAGAAGCAGTTTTGATTTATAAAAAAATACTAAATTCTTTAGTGAAAACTATTTTATGAATTTAAAAATCTAAAAAAGAAATTGATCTTTACTTCTTTTTACCAGTACCTGATTTAAGAGTCTTGAGCATTCCTCGGGCGGCCATCATGCCGGTAGCAGCGGCTCCAGTGATGGAACCAGCCATGCCAGAGGCATCACCAGCAACAAACAGATTTTTGACATTAGTTTCCATATTAGGATTAGTTTTGACTTTGGTCGATCTAAATTTAACTTCTGGAGCATAAAGTAAAGTAGATCCAGAATTAATTCCAGGCATAACACTGTCTAGTTGAGATAAACCCTCTAAAATATCAGTAACGATACGATGAGGTAACGCCATAGAAATGTCACCTGGAGTAACATCTTTTAGCGATGGAATAACCATTGATTTTCGAAGACGGGAGACAGTACTGCGACGACCAGATTTGAGATCGGCTAAACGTTGAAGGATTGGTTTTCCCCCACCAATAGTGGTGGCAAGTTCAGCAATAGAACGAGCATAAAGAAGAGAATTTTCGACAGGTTCGGTTAAATGAACTTCACAAACAAAAGCAAAATTGGAGTTAGGAGAAGCATGATCGGAAAAAGAGTGACCATTGACACAAACATAGCCCGCATAGTCTTCTCTGGCAACTTCACCATTGGGACAACTACAAAAAGTTCTGATAATATCATCATAGGTTTTAGTTCTTACTTTAAAAACAACTTCGTATAAGGCTTCAGCATGACGACGCATGATATAAGATGGGAATTCAACCCGAACGCCAACTTCAACCATATCATAGGTAAATTTAATCTTGTATTTATCAGACATCAGTTGGAACCATCTGGCCATACCTCGACCTGGAGCCAATAAAACTTTTTTAGCAAATAAATCGGCTTCACTAGTTTTAACTCCAAGGAGTTGATTATCTTGAACAATTAAGTCAGTGACTTCAGTTTGAGCAAAAAAAGTGACGCCATTTTTTTCCAAATAATTTTGGAATGTTTGCATAACTTTTTTGAGTTTATCAGTGCCAACATGTTTGGCTCGTCTAACAACTAATTCAATATCGTGAATTTGAGCTTCTTCGACTAATTTATTAACTTCTTCTTTGTTCTTGGGAAATTCTGGAGCATCGACCCCAAAATCCATAAAAATTTTGTCTATTTCTTCGAGAATTTTGGCATAGTCTTGAGGGTCGATAATATCAAAAGTTCTTTCATGAGAAAGTTTGGGAGTGAAATGTAATTTACCATCTGAATAAGCACCAGCTCCACCGAAACCAAACATTATTTCATTACTTTTACGTTTTTCAATCCGATTACCTTTGTCAATTAAAGCAATTTTAAGATGGGGATTTTTTTTGATAATTTCGTAACAGGCGAAAATCCCAGCGGGACCGGCGCCAACTACAATAATGTCAAATTCTTTTTTATTAGTCACAGGGAATTATAATATATATCAAACTTTATTGTATAGGGTTAAATTCACCAATTTAAAGGTGTTTTAAGATGAATTCAACTCTTTGTTGAATAGACATTTTAGGAACCCTAACCACTTCCATACCTAGACTGCTGTAAGCTTCTTCTAATAAACTTTCGAGAATTTTGGCTTCTTGTTCATTTTCAAGTCGGGCATAATCTCGTTGATAATCTAACAATTCAAATAGAAAAACTTTTTTATAACTGCATTTTTTAAGAGATTCTTTTAAAAGATCGTCTTCTTTGATACCACATGATTGTTGATAATAAGCGGTAGTGTCAGGAATGCCTCTTTCAATAAAAATTAATTCATTTTTGGGGAATTTTTTCTCATATTCAATTTTAAGTTCCAAGATTTTTTTCTGGAATAAGTGTTCATCTTGTCTCATTTCTTCCAAAGTTTTACCTTTTTTAAGTTCTTGCTCAATCCAAAATCTGGCAGTTTCGTATTCGACATGATAGCCCATTTTTTCTATCACTCCTAGAGTGGTAGTTTTCCCCGAACAAGGCCCACCAGTGATGACGTACCAATTATTACTCATTTATTATTTAAAATAATTAACGGCGTTTTTGAAGACTTGCAGGGCTAAATTATATTGAGGAAGTTTTTGGTTTTCTCGAAGAGATTTTTCTTTTAACCAAGGCCACAAAGGTGATTGACTTAATAAAATGGCTCGTTCGGGATGAGGCATGAGACCTAAAATTCTGCCGGTTTCATCGGTAATTCCAGCAATATCATCAATAGCTCCATTTGGATTTACGGCTAAATTTTGATAATTACAAATTTCACCTTTGACATATCTTAGGGCAACTAATTTTCTTTTTTTAATTTCGGCTAAAGTTTTTTCATCAGCATAAAATCGGCCTTCACCGTGAGCAACGGCGGCAGAAAAAGTAGTTAAACCTTTTAACCAAGGAGAATCATTCTCGACTTTTAGATCGACCCAACGAGTTAAATAACGAGGAAATTTATTGTGCAATAATTCTACTTGGGGAGTACCGTATTCCCTGTTTAAAGCAGGCAATAAGCCTAATCGAGTTAATACTTGAAAGCCATTGCAGATGCCAATGACTAAACCGCCATTATCGATAAATTTTTTAATATCAGGCCACAAATGGTTTTTAAGTTTACTGGCAAAAGCATTGCCAGAACCGGTATCGTCACCATAAGAAAATCCACCAGGAACGGCTAATATTTGATAGTCACTAATTTTTTTAAGACCTTCAATTAAGTCATTAATATGGACAACTTCTGATTCGGCTCCGGCCAGGTCAAAAGCAAATTTTGTTTCCTCTTCACAATTTAGACCGTATCCAGAAAAAACTAAAACTTTAACTTTTTTCATTGTTTTAAAAATTTTTAAAGACTGATTTATAAGCTGTTAGAAGTTTATTAACTTCGACTTCGACTAATTTTATTTTGCCTTTTTTGAGGGTTAATTTACCATCGTCGGTGACTTTACCCAACAAGGTAAATTGGTTATTTTTCATGACTGACTCGAATTGTGATTTATTTTTGGGATTGATAGAAACTAACAAACAACCTTGATTGTCAGCGAGTAATAAATCTTCAGTGGATAATTTTTGATTAAGTTTGTTAATGTCAATATTGATCCCTAACAAACCGGCAATGGATGTTTTGGTAAGAGAGGTTAATAATCCTCCTCGGCCCAAACTGATGGCAGAGGCAATTAAGTTTTTGTTGATTAATTTAAAAACATTTCGATATAATTTAAGATTTTTTGAGGCATCAAATTGAGGAACAAGACCGTATTTATTATTTAAATCACCTAAAAGATAAATTAAATCCCCGGCAAATTTCAAATCAAGAGAAACACTTTTATTAACATCTTCGACGACAGACATAGATGAAATTAATAAAGTGGGGGGAATAGAAATTTTAAGACTTTTACCTTGGGCATCAAAACCAGAAAAATCATTGAACATACTGTCTTTACCAGAGATAAAAGGAGTGCCAAAAGCCACAGCAAAATCATAAGCAGCTTGAGTGGCTTGTTTTAATTGACCCAATCTTTTGGGATTTTTTGAGTCACACCAACAAAAATTATCCAATATGGCAATTTTGTCAGGATTGGCACCAACGGCAACTAAATTTCTAATGGCAGTATCAATAGTATCGGCTGTCATCCAATAGGCATCTTGATTACTATATTCTGGATACAAACTTGAGGATAGAGCCACTCCTTTATTGGAATTTAAAACTGGTCTAAAAATTGAAGCTTCAGCATTGACTCGACCTTTGCCTTGAATTGGTTTTAAAACACTGCCTCCTTGAACTTCATGGTCGTATTGTAAAGGCAAGAATTCAAAGCCAGCTAAATTTAGATTCTTGATTCTTTTAAGTAATTCTTTGTTCCAATCATTTATTTTAATTTTTTTAATTTTTTGATGACCAAAATCTGGTTTTTCTGAAATCATGGGTCTGGGAGGAAGTCCGTCGTGCAAAAAATTCATGTCTAAATCCATGACTATTTTATTTTTAAATTTAGCGACACATTTCCCAGTATGAGTGAATTTACCGATGATAGTGGCTTCTACTCCCCTTCGGTCCATTAATTTTTTAAATTCTGGCCATTTGGCTGGAGGAACGGCTAAAGTCATCCGTTCTTGAGATTCGGAAATCCAAATTTGCCAAGGTTCTAGACCGGGATATTTTAAAGGAACTTTATCTAGTTCAACTAAACAACCACCCGCTTCTTGAGCCATCTCGGCTACTGATGATGACAGACCGCCAGCGCCATCATCGGTAATGCTGGTATATAAATTTAAATCTCGAGCTTCTTTGATAAGAGCATCACTCATTTTCTTTTGAGTAATAGGATCACCAATTTGAACTGCTGTGGCGGGACTGCCTGAATTTAAAGATTCAGAAGAAAAAGTGGCACCATGAATGCCATCTTGACCAACTCGCCCACCCACCATAACGATAAAATCGCCAGGGTTAGCCTGTTTTTCATACAATTTTTTATTGCCTAATTTTTTGGGAATTAACCCTAGGGTTCCACAAAAAACTAATGGTTTACCGCGATAATTTTTGTCAAAATATAAGAAGCCATGAACAGTGGGAATACCAGATTGATTACCGCCACTGTTAACCCCATCAATAACTCCATCCATAATTCTTCGGGATGACAACATTTTTTGGGTTAATTTTGAGTCTCGATAAAGTTCAGTTTTGTCTTTGGGATCAGCCAAACAAAAACCATAAACGTTAGCTACTGGTTTGGCACCTAAACCAAAACCCATAGCATCACGATTAACACCAACAATACCGGTAATAGAACCACCAAATGGGTCTAGGGCTGATGGACTGTTGTGGGTCTCGGCTTTGTGAGTGATTAAATATTTATCATCAAAATCTATAGCTCCAGAATTGTCTTTAAAAACTGAAACACAAAAATCTTTTTTGCCTTTATTTTGTCTAATTTTTTCAGTGGCAGCACGGATGTGTTGTTTAAAAACGCCTTTATCTAAATCATCTAATTTATTGGCAAAAATTGTGTGTTTACAATGTTCCGACCAAGTTTGAGCAATTGTTTCTAATTCAATATCAGTAGGATTTCGCTTCTCTTTTCTAAAATAGTCTCGGATAACTTTCAGATAAGTTAAATCTAAAGCTAATGGCCCACGACTAATTCCCTGATTGTCAACAATTCCTATTTTTCCTAAATTAATTAATTCGTCGTCGGTTTTTTCTAAATCAATTTCTAAAACTTTGAATTTATCACTTAAATTTACTTTGGGAACAACGATATCCATGCCACCATCTTTTTGATACTGGGAAAAACTTTTGATGACAGCTCTTTGAATTAGTGGATTGTATAAACGTAGGGCAATTTCGTTGATTTCTTTTTCGGAAATTTTACCGTCAAAAAAAGTTATTTGCGAAGTGTACCAACCATCGTCACTAGAAAATTTTATTTTTAATAAATCTTCAATTATTTCTTTGGCGGTATTGGCAACATTATCAGTAACTCCGGGTAAAAAACCAATTTCAACTGCCCAAGAAAATTTTTGAGGGTGAATATTTTGGCCAACGGTTTGGCTGATTTGACTACCAAGAGCAGAATAAATTAAAGGTAAATCTTTGGGATTAATTTTTTTATCAATAGTATGAACATCGACAATAGTGAGTTTGTTTAAATTTCCTTTTTTTGAGCCAATCTCTACCCTAAATGCCATTTGAGGTAAGTATATAGTAGGAGGAAAAAAAATGAAACTAGAAATATAAAAGTTGTTATAATAGGCTTATGAATTACAAAGACACGTCTTTGGGGAAGGATTTTTTAACGTTATTAGAAGTTCCTGAATTATCAGCAGAACAAATGAACTTGTTTACTGGTGAGAATGTGACTCAACAAGAGATGGAGGAATTTAATTCTGACAGGGCTCTGGATTTATTAAAACAAAATGAAGGAGCTGAAGTTTTGACAGTTGATTTGGGGGGAGATAAAGTAACTAGAATTTTTTGGAAAATAACAAATGGTTGTTTGGTGCCTGATGTGGATTCAATAAAAAAAATAAAAAAAATAGATAAAGGGGCAAACTATACTACTTTTTTTGAAGAAGCGGCTGATGAGGCGAAAGAAAGAAATATAAATGTAGCGATTTCTTTTGCTGGGCCATTGAGCGGAACTTGTCCTCAGGGAATTCCCAATGCAACTGATTTTAAAGCTGATTTGGATAAAAAATATAATGGGGACTTTGCTAATCTTTTTCCTACCCTAAAGGCAGTAAATAATGATGCTCAAGCAGGGATAAAAACAGCGGCAATTGCCGCTAGAAGAAGTGGAAAGTTAAAAGAAAATGGGGCCTTAGAATTTGTGATTGATGGAGGTGGTTTTGGTTTGGCTTTTATTAAAGGAAATAAAATAATAGCGACTGAAGTGGGACACACTAGATTGGTAGATGAACTTAATTGGAATAAACAAACAAATCCCTGCGGGTTATTTGGTCGAGATTATGTTTGTATTGAAAGAGTTGCTGCTAGTGGAGCCGGGGTGGAAAGTATTTATAAAAAATTAACCGGAGAGATTTTGAGTGGAATAGAAATAAGTAATAAATATCAAAATGGGGATGAATTAGCCAGAAAACTTTATGAAAATTCAGCTTTACTTTTGGCTCATGGAATAATCGGAGTGGCTAACATAAATGGTCTAATGCAAGCCTCAGGCGATACAGTAATTGCTTATCATGGTGGCGGGTTTAGAGTGGCTGGAATAATGGATAGAGTAACTCAAATAATAACCAAACAGCGAGGAGACCAGCCAACATTATTTACTGATGATATTAGTATTAATGCTTGCGCTGAGGGAGTAGCAATTGCGGCCTTTTACAAAAATGACTAAAAATATTTTTGGCTTAACTGGTGGAATTGGAAGTGGAAAAACTACTTTGGCTAAAATTATACAAAAAAATCATAAAAATATTGAGATTTTTGATTGTGATCAGGTGGCTAAAGAGATAATGGAAGAAGAGTCAAAAAAAAACGGATTTGTCTTTGACAAAAAAAAGATAGCGGAAATTATTTTTAATAATCCAGAAGAAAAAATAAAACTAGAGAAAATAGTTCACCCTAAGGTGTGGCAAAAACTTGATGAAGTAATTAAAAAATCTAATGAAAATTCAATTATTTTGGTGGAATCAGCCATATTATTTGATATAGGTAAAGAAAAAGATATTCCAAATATAATTGCTACTATTTGTAGTTTAGATGAAAGAAAAAAACGAATAAAAGCAAGGAATAGTTGGAGTGAGGCTGAAATAGAAGAAAGAATTAAAAACCAAATAAGCGATGAAGTGTTGATAAAAAAAATAACGGTGATAATCGACACTAATTGTAATTTGGATCAACTAGAAGAGAAATCGGAAAAACTGTATCAGATATTAACTAACTGGAAAAACGAAAAACTGACGTTGTAGGTTATTTGCTTTTTTGAACAATATGATCCAGAACAGCAGTTGGTACATATTTGGCCAAAGTTTTTTCCCAACCCTCAGGACCAATAAGACCTTTGATCATACTGGAGCTGATTTCACATAATTCACGTGGAGGAATAAGAAAAACACTAGTGATGTTTTGATCAATATCACGATTGATATTGCACATCCCCTGTTCATAAATAAAATCGGTTTGGCTGCGAGTGCCTCGAAGAATAAAATTAGCGTCAACTTCACGGGCAAAATCGACTAAATATTTATTATCATAATTTGTAAAACTAACATTATCTAAGCCGGTAACAGATTGACGAAGCATAGTTAAGCGTTCTTCGACGGAAAAAGTAGATTTTTTATCAGGATTAGTACCAATAGCGACAATTAATTGATCGAAAATTGAAGCCCCTTTTTGGATCATCCACAAATGTCCATTAGTAGGCGGATCAAAACTACCAGCGTAAACAGCAATTCTTTTGGTATTCATAGATAGTTGATCTTAACATTTAGGTGGAACAAATAAAACTAAAAGGTATACTAAAACAGTGGTAAAAAGTAAATTTAAAGCCAAAAAGATTTTTAAAATTAGTTATTGGGTGGCGGTTTATGGGTTTGCTTTAATAGGGTTTGTGTTTACAGGAATGTTTTTTGCAATTAGGCTGAAAATAACTGATGTTTCTGGTTCGGTAGACGAGATGAATGATATTTTTCAAACTAGAGCTGATGAAGTTAAAAATATTAATGAAAAATTAGTGGAAGCCAGCGAAAGTGCTGATGTGGATAATTTAAAAACAAAAATTGATCAGTTAACCACAGAAAAAGATTTAAAAATAAAAAATTTGTGTTCACTGAATGAATTGAGTTATGTGGCACCAAAAAATGTAGAAAAAATTTTGACAGCTAAAAAACAAAATTTATCTGACGTGACTTTGTCACAAATGGTTTTTGCCATCAAAACTTATTTAACTGATAGTGATAGCTTTGATAAAAATGTGTCCGATTGTATGGCTAATTTTGATTCAATTAAAATTAATGAAGAAGAAATAAAAACCAGGGCCGAATCACTGGATGGAAAAAATATTTTTGTTTGGCCAGATGCCGAAGAATGGAAAACAGTAGTAGATTCGGTATTAAAAGACAGAGACGGAATTACTCGAGTGGCAACCATGGTGGATATTGACCCACGATTGATAGTATCTGATTTGATAGTGGAACAATTAAGAGTGTATTACTCAGCTCGAGAACTTTACAAAAAATATTTTGAACCACTAAAAATTTTGTCGAATATGAATAAAATGTCTTTGGGAGTGATGGCGATAAAAGAAGAGACAGCGATTCAAATAGAAAACTATCTTAAAGATAAAACTTCACCTTATTATTTGGGTGAAAAATATGAAAATTTATTGAATTATGCTGATGGCCAAGATGTGGCAGCGGAAAGATATAACCGATTGATGGATAATAAACATTATTACAGTTATTTATATGCCGCAATTTATTTGAAACAGATGATGACTCAATGGAAAAATGCGGGATTTGATATTAGTAATCGACCAGAAATTATAGGGACTTTATTTAATGTGGGGTTTCCTCAATCAAAACCAAATGCCAATCCAAAAATTGGTGGATCGTCGGTAACTATTGGTCAAAATAAATATAGTTTCGGAAGATTGTCATATGAATTCTTTTATTCGGGAGAATTGGTAGAAGCGTTCCCTTACATCAATTAATTAGATTTTGAGAAGATAGCCAACCAAAAGACCAATGAGAGTGGTTAAGCCACCAATGGTAAGCATTTCAAGGGCACTGCGCCAGATATGATTGGCGAATAATTTGGCTTTAATAAAACCAAGTAAAAATAAACCAATGAAAGCAAAAGAAACTGAGAGAACTGAAGTTAAGGGTGGACTAGTAAAAAATATAGGAACAATAGGAACAAAACCACCGACAACATACGAAAAAAACATCAATAAAGTTCCAATAAGAAGACTATCGCGATGATGACTGGTAGGTAATTCATGAACTGATTTTTCACTTAAATATTGACCAGCGGCCATAGACAAGGCTTCAACTGAAATGGCCACTAAAGCGGACAAGATGATAAATCTTTTATCGCTAACTCCAGCACTAATACCAACAACAATGCCAGTGGTAGAAACAAGCGCATCTTGAAAACCAAAAACTGAACTACGAAAATAATCGGGATTAATTTTAAAAGCCATAATTAATATTAACTCTTTTTGGGGAACCAAGGAATAAAAACAGAAACACGACTTTGATATTTTTTGAATTCTGGATTTTGAGACATTTTATTTTCTAAAAGTGGAATACCAGAAACTTTGGTAATTAAAAAAGTGATAGTTAGTGGACCAATAATTGTCCACCAATTTTGAGAGAAATTTAAATTGAGTAACCATATTCCCCACCAAAGACAACTTTCACCAAAGTAATTGGGGTGACGGCTGTAAGACCATAAACCAGACTGCATAATTTTGCCTTTATTATTGATATTTGAAATAAATTTTTTGAGTTGAGCGTCGGCAATTGATTCAAAAGTAAAACCAAAAATCCAAATGGCAATTCCCAAATAATTAAACCAATAAAAAATGCTTTGAGAAAAAATATAGGAAAAAGAAATTAGCCAAAGCAAAAAGCCTTGAGTCATGAATACCTTAATATAACTATTTTTTTTGAATTGCTGATAACGATAGTCCTCTGGTTTGTTTTTGTTTCTTATATAAATATGTCTTGATAATCTAAATCCCCAAATAAAAATTAAAACAAAAGTAATTAATTGTTTTAGGGTTGGATTTAAAATCAAGCAAAAAAGCGATAAAGTAATAAAACCTATTCCCCAAGCGGTGTCGGCGATATCATTTCGTTTTTTGGCCAAAGAAAATAAATACCAACCAGTCATGTAGACCCAGACCAAAATTAGACTCAACCAAAAAATCATTTATGAAAAACCAAAAAACTAATGGCGGCAATTGTGGCCGACAAAACAGTTCCCCAGATTAAATCAACGATAGTGATTATCAAAGGCCAGTTTTGAACTGTGGCCAGGTTGGTCAAATCATAAGTGGCATAGCAACACAGACCAAACAAAGCACCACTTAAAACAGTCGACCAAAAAGAACCTTTTTCAAGTCCTGGAGTGACTACTAACACCACCATGGCAAAAATATAAATTAGATAAAATAAACCGGCGGCCCAAAGATTGGGGTTTTTGGACATGAGATACCCCAAGTGCTTGCTATAAAAATTCTTGGAGATAACGGTGAGCCATAAACCATCAATAGCTAAAAAACTTCCCAAAGCTACAAAAAATTGTTTAATCATTTGATTAATTATAGTAATATTTAAAACAAAATAGCAATAGTGCTTGATTTCGGGTTTTGTTAATGATGAATAAAATCAGTTATTTCCAAAATGGAAATAACTGCCAGCGGCAGACAAGTATTTAGGTTTATAAGTCGTGAAAAAAGAGGGATTTAGGATAAAATAATAAAATGATAGTGAAACCGTTTGTTAAATGGGTTGGAGGAAAGGGGAAATTAATTCCTGAGCTTAAAAAATATTTTTCAGAAAAAATTACGCGATATTTTGAACCTTTTGTTGGGGGTGGGGCAGTTTTTTATGAAATTGTTCAGAATAATAATTTAGAATTTTCGGGAATTAATGATATTAATAAAAAATTAATACTCACTTATCAACAGATTAAGGATAGACCAAATGAGTTGGTTTCTCTTTTAGAGAAAATCGAAAAAGATTATAAAAAGAAAACTGAAGAAGAACAAAAAAACTTCTTTTATTTTGTTAGAGATAAATATAATGAGAATAATT
>Ga0183100_1000373_pt1 | contig 41005 bp, 35 predicted proteins | sample Biomet2_FD_127789 | JGI IMG/M metagenome (GOLD analysis project Ga0183100, IMG submission 127789) | Microbial communities from bioreactor (seeded with anoxic lake sediment) at LBNL, California, USA - Biofuel metagenome 2 | ecosystem: Engineered > Bioreactor > Anaerobic > Unclassified ... | reverse complement strand
CCATCGTAGCTGCGGAAGAAAGCCAAAATTCCACCCGGGGTTTTCAAAGGTTCGAAATTGCCGTAGATGAGGCAGAGATCGGTCTGCCGCAAAGCGATAATCTCTTTGTAATAGTTCAGGATGCTATCGGGTTCGAACGCTTCTTTTTCGGCGTTGATTTGTTTGTAATTATTGTTAAGGCGAATCCAAGGCGTTCCGCCACTGAAGCCGGCGTTAATGCCGCCGGTCCACTGCATGGGGACACGAGAATTGTCGCGGTTGGAATTGTTGACGAGTTTACGACAAATGCTTTCGGGAAAATGGTAGGATTTCAGAGTTTTGTAGATATATTTATTAACCCCGTCCTTGTATTCCGCGGGCTTAAACATCGGTCGCACATTCAACATGCCGAGTTCCTCTCCCATATAGACATAGGGAGTGCCGCGAAGAGTCATTAAAAGCGTGGCCAACATTTTGCCGGATTCCTTCCAGTATCTTTTGGCGTTGCCATATCGTTCGATGCTTCGAAGTTGGTCATGGTTCTCAAAATAGTTGGCGTTCCAATCGATTTCCTTCTGCCAGCGAATCAAACATTCCTTTAACTTTTTGGGCTGATAGCGTTTGCGGAAGATAGGCAAAGTACCTTTGTCGAGGCTGGAATGTTCGAACTCAAAGACCATGTCGAGTTCATGGTCAAGAAAGCGTTTGGCGTTATAGATGTCGACGTTATAGGTCTCGCCGACCGTCATGCAATCGTAGTGGCTGAACACGTCTTTGTTGAGGGTTTTGAGGATTTCGTGGTTCCCGTCCTTCATGAGGTAGTGTTCGATGCCCACCACGTAAGGGGTTTTCTTTCCATCGTCGAGAGTCTCTTTCCAAATCTGGTTGATGACGTCGCACCGGAAGCCGTAGACTCCGCGGTCGAGCCAGAAACGGAGGATGCGTTCGACCTCATGGAGAACATCGGGGTTGTGCCAATCGAGATCCGGCTGCTCCTTAGCGAAAAGATGGAGATACCATTCCCCTACCGAGGGGACATAAGTCCAGGCGCTGCCGCCGAAATCGCTGGTCCAGTTATTGGGGGGCTCAGTGTTGTTGTTCCGGCCTTTGCGCCAATAGTAGAAAGCGTGATAAGGCGAGGCGGGGCTTTGGGAAAGGACGAACCAGCGGTGTTGGTCGCTCGTGTGGTTGACCACGAGATCCATCACGATGCGAATACCGCGCTTTTTCGCTTCGGCGATGAGGCGATCCATGTCGGCGAGGGTGCCGAATTCGGGGTTAATACTAAAATAGTCGCTGATGTCGTAGCCATAGTCGAAATTGGGGCTTTTATAAACTGGAGAAAGCCAAATGATACCAATCCCGAGAGAGGCGAGATAGTCGAGTTTGGAAATGATGCCATTCAGGTCGCCAATGCCATCGCCGTTGGAATCGCAAAATGAACGGGGCCAAATTTGGTACACCACATTGGAGCGGAAAAATTTGTTGTCCATATGGACTATTGTGGAACGCTTCTTCTTTTTTGACAAGAAACGACAGAAAAAAGGTTCTTCCGAACCTTGGTTAAATTGTTCTTAGATCAGTAAGACTTTTTATCGTCTTTTTCGCTAGAGGATTCAATGGCATGGCGAACCGCTTCATTGGAACTCGATAAAGCAAGGCAAAGGGCGCATTCGAAATCCATGACGGATTCTTTATGTGACACGGCAGAAAGCGTCATTTCGTCAAGAGGTTTCATAAGCGTCTCCCTAATCACAAATCATAGGAGTAATTATTTCGTCCACAAGGAGCCCACCTTAGACACTGTCCAAGTTTATCCGCTAATCGGTGAGTGGGGTCGGAGGAACAAAAAGGCCCTCTTTTCAGAAGGCCATTTTTTACATTTTATCTTTAGTAGCGGGAGAGGATCACGAGGCGGTAACCGGTTCCGTAGACACTGTCGATGCGGGCCCCTTTGATGTAGGCCAGCTTCTTTCGAATGGAGGAGATATGCACGTCGATTGTCCGGGTGGGAAGCACGCGGCCATTGCCCCAAATGAGCTTGATCAGTTCGGCGCGTTCCACCGCTTCGGGCTTCGCCTCATAGAGTTCCTTGAGGATCTTCCACTCAATCGGGGTGAATTTCACGTGGTAACGATAATAAGCCAGAGTGTGGGCGTCAGTGTCGCACTGGACAAGGGTACCATCGCCCCTCGCTATGTCGATAACAGGCATGTGATCTTACCTCCATCTTTCCGAGGGGAGTGTCGAGCCACCCTCTTTGCTTAATTACAATTTTGTTTGAGATTTTGGCAAATTCAAGCGAAATGTTAAAGAGGAGCTTTTTATTTGTTGCCGAAAAGAAAGAGGTTAGGAGCCAATTAGTGACCCAAAACGGTGATGACGATGATACAAGCGATCATGAGAAGAATCATGACGGAAAAGAAGATTATCCAACCAATTTTGGCTTTCTTTTGGGCGGCCATGACAGAGGGATCGTCATCTTCGTTAGGAACAATCATTCCCTCATCGAAGGCCTTTTGATCGGCTTCTTGGGCCGCGTCGCCGACCCCGCCTTGCTCTTTGATCGTGGGGTAGCCGTACGAGTGGATAAAGTGTCGCGTGAGCATCAACATCCAACTGACGGCAAAGGTGTTGAGAAGGATGTTCGGCGAGCTCGCAAAGAGGAGCGAGGAGAACAAATAAGTGTAAAGGGGCAAATAGCCACCTGAGCTCATCCAAGTGTAGTAAACGTAGAAAGCCAAACTTTTGAGTGTGACCATCAAGGAAAACTCGCAAAGCACGGCGATGAAGGCAATTTCGTTAGGCGAAGGGATGTCCGTCAGGTCGAGAAGACGTTTTTGGAAGAACTTGTCCGTGAAGTACAAACCAATGGCAAGGCCGATGTCGAGGAGGAAAAACAAACCTAAGAGAATGCTCTTGACCAAGAAGGGATCCGGACCAAGACCGGCGTCCAGGAGCGTGGTGCCATAGAAGACGCCAGCCAAACCACCTAGGGAAAGGATTAAGACCCCATAGACGACCCAAGGCCGTTTAAAGAGACCCCTAAAATGTTTGGTCAGTAACCGCAAGGCCCAGGGCAAGATGCCCAAAAGACCATAGACGACGGTAATTAAGGGATTGATGGCTGCTCCGCCAGCGCCGGAAGCGATAGGTTCGATGAGGGCCGGAATCAAGTCGGCTCCCACGCCGACGACGGCCCCGTAGAGAGGCCCCAAGGTTAATGAGGAGTAAATGATGATGGCCGGCGTGAGGGAGAACCTCACAAAGGGAAGGCCGGGGATGGAGGCAAGTTTGAAGACCATTGTCGAAAAGATGGCCAAAACGAGCAGCATGGCGGAAAAGGTGATCTTTTGGGTAACGGTGAATTTGGCTTTCATAATTTGAGTTCCTCCACGACATAGGTCCGGGCTTCGGCCGCGAAGGCCAACGAACCGGTTACCACAATGATATCATCCGGAAACTTGCTGACGAGGTCGGCGAGGGCGGCTTTGTAATCCCCGTTGTAGGCGTAATCGCCCATATACAGGAAATAATCTTCTTCGACACGGGCTCGTGCGGCTGGGAAGGTCGTGAGAATGATTTCTGTGGAGTCTTTAGCAAGAAGTGGCAACTCGACCGCGATGTTTTTGTCTTTAAATGAGGCAAAAAGCACATGAACAGGTTTTCCTACGGCCACGGAATCGAGGCAACGGACGAGAGCCTCGATCGCTTCAGGGTTGTGGGCGCCGTCGAGAATCACGTTGTGGTGCCGTTCAAACCGGCACTCCATCGGCGGGGCCATCAGTCCTTTCCGCAAAGAGTTTTCCTTGAGCGGGAACTTATTCTGAAGAATCTTAGTGGCCTCGATAGCCAGGGAAGCATTATAGAGCTGGTAAGAGGCCGGGGTCAGAATCTCTAAATCGGTGTAGGGACGGTAATCGAAATGGAAATAAGGCGCCACGTAGTGATTGCCATGGTAATCGTCCACGACGAGATAAGGACTGTTATGCCATTTGCAGATGTCGCGAAGAGTCGTTTCAGCCGATTCGGGCAGTTTGCCAACGAGGAGAGGGCGACCGTCTTTGACGATGCCGCCTTTGTTGCTGGCGATCTCGCTCACTGTTCGTCCCAAAAAGGCCGTATGTTCAAGGGACACGGTGGTAATGATGCTGAGCTCGGGCTTCTGACCTGAAAGATTGGTTGAATCGGTTGCCCCGCCCATGCCGCATTCGATGATGGCTAGGTCGGGCTTTTGTTCGTTGATGTACGCAAAGGCCACATATGTTTCGATTTCGAAGGCGGAGAGATTGTTTTGGCGGATGGCATTCTCTTGTTTAGAAAAGATTCGGGCAAAGTCGCCATCCGAAATGGTCTCGCCGTTGATTTCGACCAGTTCGTTCGGCTTATGAAGATAGGGCTTCGCAAATAATGCGACCTTATAGCCGGCCTCACGGTAGATCATGTAAAGATAATGAGCGGTCGAACCCTTGCCATTACTGCCAGTGATATGAATAAAAGGAACCGTCAGTTTAAGGTCGATTTTCTTCGCAAAGCGATCCCAATCCTCCCGTTCATAGCGGGTCATGGTCATGTCGCATTCCTTTAAAAAGGAAATAATCTCATCATATTCCATGGTTACTATTCCCCTGCGGCTCCAATGCCGTCCTTCTTGGCCTGCCGAACGTTGCGCTCCAAATCGCGCTTCTTAATAGCGGCCCGTTTATCGTGGAGTTGTTTGCCCTTCGCGAGGGCAATCTCGACTTTGGCGTAGCCATGAGAAAGGAAAACCTTGGTCGGTACGCAAGTAATTCCACCGCCTTTGAGATTGTTTCCGAGCTTGGTAATCTCTTTTTTGCTGAGAAGCAATTTCCGATCGCGCAGGTGGTCAACGTTAAAAATGGTTCCTTCTTTATAGGAGGCAATGTGCATGTTGGCAATAAAGGCTTCGCCATTCTTGACGAAAATATAGGCATCGGCTATCCCCGCGTTGTGGGCACGGAGACTCTTGATTTCGGTTCCCGTCAGAACAATTCCGGCCGTAAGAAAATCGGAGAGGAAGTACTCGAAGTGAGCCTTCCGGTTTTCAAGGATAGTGGAATTGTCTTTCTTTCGTGTCATGGTGCTAAGTGCCTTCGGGACGTTTCATTATAGCCTTTGAATGGATGAGGCATCAGTCTTTGCTAATGGTAATCGAAGCCGCGTAACTGCCATCGGACGCGGCCTGGACCTGATTCACTTTGATGGAGTAGCCAAATGAGTGTCCGTTGTTGAACTTGGTTCCGTTCTCGAAGAAAGCGGAGAACGTTTCCATCGAAAAGCGATTATGGAGGTGGTTGCCGGTAAACAGAGTGGCGTCGTTGGCGTAGGAATAGGAAGGGAATGGTTCACCGCTTTCCTCGTCGTAGTTATCGAAGGTGAGGGAGGCGTTGCTCTCGAGCAAATGGACCAGACGGTAGCCGGCTTTTTCTCCGGACGATGAGGGCGTATTGCTGGCCACGACTGAATAAAAGCGCGTTCCGTTGGTAGAGGCCAGATCAGCTTCCGTAACCTCATCGACGTAATCCCCTTGGTTATTGATGTAAAGGGCGAGACGCGAATCAATATGCGTTATCTTGACCCCACCCGAACGGAAACCATGTGGACGCGTTCCGCGGTAACTGGTTTCCGAATCGAGTTGGTTTAGGCCCGTCGGGGCGTAGAGTTCCACCATCAGATATTCGCCAAAAGCGGTTCCGTTATAAACGCTGCTGGCATCCGGAATGAGAATGAAATCGCCATCCGAGGACACAGAGTCCTTCAAGGTAACCGTGAGCGGAAAGGTCATCGACGAATCGATGACGTAGGGACGGCCCCAACCGAGGGCAAACTTACTCCACATGTTGTGGTCGAGAATGTTGTAATCCATCATGTCGAGTGCACCCGTCGGGGTGTAGTGACGATATTGAAGGGAAATATTGGCGTTGTCATTGATGTCATCGTAGTTGTAGTAGTCTTCAAGGCCGAGCATGTGTCCGGTTTCGTGAACAAAAGTGTGGGAATCAACGCCAACGCCTTCAGAGACGCCCGAATACATAAAATCGAAAGAGGCCCAGGTGAAGTTCGAGGCATTAGGGGAATTGACGCTGGGGGCGGGAGTGGCGCGGGCGGTAAAGGCCCAATAAGTGTCATTGACAGAAAGGCTGTGGGCCTTGGCGGTTTGATAATCGTAGGAGGAATAGACGAGGTAGACCCCGTCGATGATCCCATCGCCATCCTGATCGAAGGCTTTCGTGCTGTCGTTTCCGTGGAGAGTCTTGTAGTCATTGACCGCCTTAGAAAGTAGAGACACCACCGCTGACGTGTAATCGGTTGATTTGCCGTTGCTATCGGGATCGGCCATGAAAACGGATGGGGTTATGTTCATTTGGCAAGTCTCGGCGATGGTCGCATGAATATTAAGCTTATTAAAAGAGGACTCTTTATAAAAGCCCGACAAACTCTTCCAGTAATTGACGTCTGAATCAGTGCCGTTGAACATTGCATTCATATCGGCCAGGCGATCGTAAACAATTTCATCTTTATCGTTTTTCAAGACGAAGGGATAACCGGTAAACTCAACAGGAATCACAAGGACATTGACGTCACCTGTGGGCGGCATGGCGTTGTAGGTATACGATGTTCCGCTCCGATACGTGTGGGAGACAATGTCGCGGTAGTTAATCGAGGTTAGATCGGATTTTGTAAGGGTTATGGAAGGCTTCACCCACGCCCCCGAATCAAGAACGTCGTTGCAAGAAGACAAAGCTAAAGAGCCCCCGAGGAGAGCAACCATTACATAAAAGCGACGAAAAAAATGCCGGTTCATCGTTATTTATTCTACAAGAATAAGAGCGTTGGTGCGAAAATAAACGTTTCTTTTATCCGATGACGCAAAAGAACAGGCTGAAGAACATCGAAATGGTGCCGGCTAACACAAAGACATGGAAAACCGTGTGCCACCAAAAACTGTGGGTCTTGCCAATCGCATATAAAGTGGCCCCGATAGAGTAAAGAACACCTCCGAGGACCAGAAGAAAGACCCCTGGCATCCAGCCCATGGTTTGGATGAGTGGGTAAATGGAAATGATGATAATCCAACCCATCAACAAGTAATTGATAAAGCTGACCACCGCAAATTTCTTGATGTTGCAACTGTTGAGAACGATGCCAAGCACTCCGAGCAATAGGCAGGAACCATAGATGACCCAGCACCAAACGGCGCTGTAAGACCTAAGAGCCACAAGGCAAAACGGGGTATAGGTTCCCATGATGAGAATGAAGACATTGTCATGGTCAAGGACGCGGAAGACCCGCTTAGCCAAAGAGGGCTTGGCTCCATGGTAAATGGCACTTCCGGCATACAGGATGATTAGAGAGACAAGAAAGATCGCCGAACTGGAGATTTGCCAAGGGTCGCCAGTCAGAACGGCTTTGTAAATCAAAAAAGGCCCGGCAATGAGAGCGAAAACGACACCAAGAGCATGGGTAAGGCAGTTCCATAGTTCCTGTTTAGGGGTGTACGAAGGTAGTTCTACTTCTTTTGCGGTCATGCCATCATTCTACATCACCTAGTTTCGTTTACAAGATAACTAGTAATAATAACTAGTTGCGATGTCTTTGACATTTGTTCGTCAAGCCTTACACTAAAACAATATGATAAAGTTTTTACGCCACCTTTTTATTAAGGATTATGACAACGTCGCTAACGAAAACGTGCGGGCAGCCCACGGCAGATTGGCCGCTTGGTTTGGCATTTTTTCCAACTTTGTTCTTGTCGCCCTGAAACTGGGCATCGCCTTCTATCTCGGATCGATTGCCTTCTCCGCCTCCACGGTGGCAGACAAGGCTTTTCTCTCCTTCTTGCCGGTCGCCCTTGTCGCCGACGCCATCAACAACCTCTCCGATATGGCCAGTAGCATCGTGACGCTGGTTGGTTTCAAATTTGCCGCCAAACCCGCTGACAAAGAGCATCCTTTCGGTCACGAACGAATCGAATACATCGCTGGACTTGTCGTTTCGACTATCGTTATCATCCTTGCCGTTGAACTCTTCCGCAGTTCCGTCGACAAAATTGTCAGTAAGGCCACCACGTCATACGATCTTCTAACCATCATCATTCTTGGCATCTCGGTCCTCATCAAACTTTTGCAGGGTTATTTCAATTTCGGAATGGGCAAAGCCATCGATTCGCCGGCCCTCAAAGCCACTTCGCTCGACAGTCTCACCGATAGCATGGCCACCTTCTTCATAATGGTGAGCGGCATCCTTTCTCTCACCATGAAATGGGACTTTTTTGATGGCTACATGGGCATTATGGTTTCCCTCTTCGTCGTCTATAGCGGCATCAAAATGATCAAAGAAACCGCCGATCCCTTAATCGGAGAAGCGGCCGACCAGGAATACGTGAACAAAATTGTCGAAGATGTTATGAAACACAAGGGAATCCTTGGCGTTCACGATGTTCTTTGCCATAGTTACGGACCCACCAAAATGTTCATTTCGCTCCACGCCGAAGTCGACCAGAACATGAAAATGACCGACGCCCACGACATCATCGACAATGTCGAAGAGGACGTCCGGAAAAAATTTGCCGTCGAAATCACCATTCATATGGATCCCATCGCCGTCGGAGACCCCGTAGTCGATGCCCTTCGCGATGAGGTGAAGGCCGAACTAGGATCAATCTCTCCAAATTTGATGTTCCATGATTTCCGTATCGTCCAAGGGCCGACGCACACCAACATGATTTTCGACGTCGTTCTTCCGTATGGAGAAAACCTTAAACCAGCTGCCATCTACGCCCATTTGGGTGACCGCTTCGGAAAACGGGACACCAAATACAAATTCGTCATTCATTTCGATACTCCGTTCGCCGAAGAGAAAAAGGATTAATTGCGTTTATTTGATAGATTTCACGGGTTCTTTTTTGCGACGCAAAGATAATATTTGTTCATCCATGAAGCCGCAAAGCATGGTGGCGTAACGGAAGACGAAACGGTCAAGGTCGGCGTGGGCAGAGGATTTCAGCATTCCTTTGTAAGCCTGATCGATCTTTTTATCGTTGCGGGATAGTTTCCGCGCCAAGGTGAGGGCAAAAGGGCCGCTGTAGGAATCGTAGACGAGGACCGAAAGGAGAAGGTAAAGGAACCGCTCGTTCTTTCCGGCGTAGAGGCCCGATTGAAGATAAAAGAAATGGATCAAAGCAATTTTGGCAAAAGGATCAAGATGGTCTTTTTTTAATACCGCGAAGGCCTCCTCAAGAGCCGAGGGATTGCCTATAGATGAGAGAGCCTCTTTGCCGAGCCCGTTGTTCACGAGGGAACGACCGGCCAAAAGATCCTCTGGTTTCTCAAACGGTAGACGGAAACCGCTTAGAAAAAAGGCATAGCCAAAAAGAAGTCCGCTGGCCTTGTAATCAACAAAACCCTTTTGATGGAACAGGGCATCGGAAACCTGTTTGCGGGAACTGTGAAGTCCTTCGTCCTTCAAAAGAGCAAGAACCTCCTCAACGACTTCGGAGTTGAGGTGCGTCAGCCGTTCGGCGGAAGGAAAGGAATCCACCAGCGAATTGATTTCGGCGCAACGGCTTTTAAGATCATCGAGCAGGAGCAAAGTAGCTCGATCAGGCGAATAGAAGGAAGAAACACCGCCAATTTGAGAAGAAAAAAGATAGGTTCCCGGAGCGGTCAAGCGGCCGGAAAGGCTCTTTTTGTCATAATGCTTACGATAGGGTTCGTTGGGTCGCTCCTTGACCACGGAAGACCCTTGGCTTTTGCTCTGCAATTTCATTGTCACCAGTATACCCTTTTCAGAAGCGTTACCCTTTCCGAGAAGAGTGGCTCGTGTTAAATTGAATATAAACAGGAGGGAGAAATATGAAAGAAGCCGAATTCTATAAGTGCGGAGTCTGCGGGAATCTCGTCGCTTTGCTTGATAAGGGTGGAGGCACCCTCGTCTGCTGCGGTGAACCGATGACCAAACTGGTCGCCAAAACTGGCGATGTGGGACTCGAAAAACACGTCCCTGTCGTCACCCACGATAAGGGCAAACTAATTGCCAAGTGTGGAGAAATTCCGCATCCGATGACCGCTGCCCACCACATCGTATTCTTGGCTCTCGAGAGCGAGCGCGGCCTCGAAATCAAATACCTTCCGAGCGAAGGTGTTCCGGCTGTCGCGGAATTCGCGGATGTTGAGCATGGCGTCGTGTACGCCTATTGCAACCTTCACGGGCTCTGGAAGAGAAATTTCTAGATTAGTTAGCTAAAAGAAGGCTCCGAAAAAACGGGGCCTTTTTTAGTCAAAGTAACATCTGTCCCTTTATTTGTGGGCGTTTTTTTGCCACAATTAGTGACAATGAAACGGGCTCTTGTCCTTTGTGGCGGCGGGTCACTTGGCTCTTACGAGATAGGCGCTTGGCGTTTTTTGCGTGAAAAAGGGATGACTTTCGATATCGTAACCGGAACCTCCATTGGGGCCATCAACGGCGCTCTTGTGGTCACAGGTGAATACGAAAAAGCCGAAACTCTCTGGAATACGGTCGAAGCCGATCGCGTCATAAATAACGGCATCAACTTCTATGATGGAATGTGGGAAAACTTCACAAAGGCGACCTTCTCCCGCCTTATGTCTTTGGCCAAGGACTACCTAAAAAACGGCGGAGTGGACATTTCTCCGCTCATCGCCTTGATGAACCAAGCCATCGACCCGAAAAAGGTCTTAGAATCAAAAATTGCTTTTGGGATAACCACCGCCACCTTCCCGGCCTTCAAACAGCATAACGTTGACATCAAAAAGGTCCCCGAGGAAGAGGTGATGCAATGGCTTCTCGCCTCGAGCGCCTGTTATCCGATATTTCCTGTCCGCACCATCAACGGAAAACGCTACGTCGACGGAGGATATAACGACAACCTACCAATCGATCTCGCCCTTGAAATGGGGGCTGACGAAATCGTGGCGGTCCTTCTCCACTCTATTCCGAAGATGCCCCAACACCCCGAATTGATGGATCTGCCTTTTGTCACCACTATTCGACCCAGCCGTGATACCGGAAGCATCATGAATTTCTATGGTCCCGTGGCCATCAACAACATGACTTTGGGTTACCTCGATGCGAAAAAGACCTTTGGCGAGGCGTGGGGCCGTTCTTTCACTTTCCAGATCGACGAAAGCCTCGAACCCCGTTTCCACAGTTTCCTTATCGAAATGGCCCACGAAAACCTCTTGGTCCTCTCGAGAACGCAAGAAGCACTCTCTTTTGAAGGCATTAAGCCAAAAACCAATCGGCAAATCTACCTAAGAACCATAGAACACTTAGGAGAATGGCTCGGAATGGATTACCTCAAGATCTACGAGATAGACGACTTCTTGCACGAAGCCATCAAGAATATCCGAACAGAAGAAAACAAACCGAACATCCACGAGTTCATCGCTTCCCATGTTTGGAGCAAGCATATCTCCGAAAACGAACGCAGGCCTTTCGTGGCGTACTTGGATCATATATACGCCAACAACCTAAAAAAGAACAAACTCGAGAAAATGGCCGAAACCGATCCCGAAATTTTGGCTTTCATGGCGTTATTCACGCAACTCAAGAAATCCGGGTTCCTCCGTTAAGAATTCGGCAAGATACTCTCCAAAAGAAAAAAGGCTCCGTGCACACGGAACTTTTTATTTTGTTATAAGTAGTATTTGTTAAGAACGGCCAAGGTCTTCTCGTCAAGTTCGTAGACAAGCGGTTTGCCGGTCGGAATCTCGACGGCGACAATCTGATCGGCCGTAAGGTGTTCCAGCTCCATGACGAGGGCCCGGAGGCTGTTGCCGTGGGCGGCAATCAGGACTTTCTTGCCCGCTTTGATGGCGGGAGCAATGGCTTCGTCGAAGTAGGGCTTCACGCGTTCGGCAGTGTCGACGAGGCACTCCGTGAGCGGAAGGTCTTTCTTCGTCATCGCGCCTTCTTTGACGAGGGCCTTATACTTCTCTTGGTTGCCAGGGAAGCGCGGATCGGTCGGTTCAAGGGCCGGCGGTTGGATGTTAGCACTGCGACGCCAGATGTGAACCTGATCAGCACCCCATTTGAGGGCAGAATCGGCTTTGTTGAGGCCCTGAAGGGCACCATAGTGACGTTCATTTAAACGCCAGCTGTAATGCTTCTCTATTTTGCTTTCGCCAAGTTCGGATAGGACGATATCCATCGTTCTGTTGGCGCGCTTGAGAACCGAGGTAAACGCTTCGTCGAAGGTGTAGCCGTCTTTTTTTAAGATCTGACCCGCAGCGTGGGCTTCCTTCACGCCGTTTTCGCTTAAATCGACATCGGTCCAGCCGGTGAACTTGTTTTCGAGGTTCCACTCGGATTCACCATGGCGAACGAGCACTAACTTAACCATTGTATAATTCTCCTTATATGTTCCGTAGTGATTATAGGTGTCTTTCCGTTAGGCGAAAAGAAAAACACCGAAATAACGACTTTGATGAACGATTGTCCGCTTTACCATGAATCGAAAGAAAGACCCGGTTCGTGGAGTTGCGACCCCCTTTTCTTTATCCTCTTTGGTATATAATCGCCTTATGGAAAACATGGCGATTCATTTGGCCTTCGACCCCATCGACAAAGTCAAAGCGGGCGTTTTGGCGGACTTCTTGAACGAGAACGGGTTTTTGGTCAAAAGCGATGGGACTTTCGAAAAGGATGGCATCCTGGGCCTTGTCATGAGCAAAAAGAGCAATCTAGCCGCTTTGATGAGAGCCAATCCTTGGATCGCCGAGGAGTTCAAACGGTCCACCATGGTCGGTTTACGGGTGCTACCCCTCGTCATTTACGATTCCAGTCTCGAAAAGTTAAAAGATGTGTGGGTCAACGCTGAAAAAATCTACGCAATCATGAGTGAAGAATTCAAACCCTTTGCCTACGACCTTAACAACCCAGAAAAATCCTTATCCGAGTTTAAAAGAATCATCGCCGAAGGATATACGGAATAAGTCGCCAGCCGTTTCTTCTTTGGCTTAGTTAAGCTTTTTCCGCCAATACTCGATCATCGCGCGAACGGTGTCTTCGTAGTTATACTTTTCGCTCCAACCGAGCGCTTTGATTTTGGACGAATCGCCGATGTAGAGCTTTTCGTCAGCGGGTCTTAAGAGTTTCGGGTCGGTGACCAATTCGTAATGGACGCCCGTAACTTTTGCGATGCATTTGATGACGTAATCCATTTGAAAGACGTGGGAGGAGCAAATGTTGTAGGCTTCGCCCGGAACGCCCTTCTCGCTAAGAATGATGAGGCCTTCCGCCACGTCGCGGGCATCAATGATAGCTCGCGTCGAAGTCAAATTACCTACGATAAGCTTGTCAGAGCCTTTTTTCTCAAGCTCCACCGCTCGACGGGTAAAGTCGGCCGTGATGTCGCCGATCTTCCGCGTGCCGGTGCAGTTAAACAAGCGAACCCGGCAGACTTTGATTTTGAAATTGTCGAAATACTGATAGCAAAGAAGGTCTTCGGCCGCCTTGCTCACTCCGTAAGGAGAGACAGGAAGCATAGGGCAATTCTCTTTCGGAAGATGATCAACGGAATAGCTTTGAAGGGCTTGCCCATAAATGGCGCTCGAGGAGATGACCACAACGCGGGGGTCGTAATCCGGATATAACTGCTTGGCTTCTTTGATGGCCTCAAAGAGCCCCACCGTCCCCGAGACGTTCACGTCCATGGTGTAATAGGGGTCTATCCAGCTCACGACCGGAAAGGATTGGGCGGCTAAATGGTAAATGCGGTCAGGCAAATAGTCGAGGATCCATGAACGAACGGTCTCATGATTCCTCAAATCGAGTTCAAACAAACGGATGCCCGTCTGGTCGATGTCATAAAGGTCAACGGTCGGATGAAAATAGGAGCCGACGACTTCGTAGCCCTTTTGGTGAAGAATCTCAATTAAGTGGCTACCGATCATGCCACCGGCGCCGGTTACATATGCTTTCATTCTTTCAATGACCTTTTCGATTAGAATAGCATGTTAATAATAGCCTTTCGAAGTTTCAGATGAAAGCAACGGAAAAAGAAAGGCCATAAACTGTGAAAAAGGCAATGCACGTATTGCTTTAAACAAAAGGAAAGCTGAAAGAAGAAGCACGAAACGCGATTATCGCCCAATTGATTTATAGAACTTAGCATCCGAATGCGACAAAACGCAGTTACGACCGTCGAAAACGACCTTGCCTTTATAGTCGCATTCTTTTATTTGTTTCCACTCGGTTAAAACAAAGACAATGTCTGCTTTTTCAATTGCGGACTCCGGGGTTAAAAAGTAATTGACGTCGTTTGGGTGAATTCGCTTAAAATTTCCTTCACCAATCGGATCATAAACATTAACGACGGCACCATCTTTAAGAAGGAGACTCACCATTTCCTTTGAAGGGGCTTCACGAATGTCGTCCGTGTCAGGTTTGAAGGTTAAACCGAGAACGGCAACAGTTTTCTCATCAAATGATCCAAAGGCGTTTCGCGCATCGTAGAATAGTCTGGTTCTTTGCGACGTGTTGACATCAATGGCTGCCTTTACCGTTCTCATTTCGACTCCAAAGTTATTCTTGGCCATGAAATAGAGGGCTTTTGTGTCTTTCGGAAAGCAAGATCCGCCATACCCGATTCCAGGATGTAGAAATTTACTGCCGATTCGATCATCGTAACTCATGCCTTTAACGACGTCATCAATAGAGGCGCCAACCTTCTCACACAAATTTGCTATTTCATTGATGTAAGAAATCTTCAATGCCAAAAAATCATTGCAAGCGTATTTGATCATTTCAGCGCTACGTCGGTTAGTCACAACTATGGGAAGGCCAAAAGGTTGATAGACGTTTAGCAAAACGTTTTCGGCCACTTTGTCTTCGACGCCTATGATAATTCTTTTGGCATGCAAAGTATCTTCAACCGCGCGCCCTTGGGAAAGGAATTCCGGATTTGAGGCAACGTGAACAATAACTTTATGTGTAAGGTTCTCCCTAATGTATTTTTCTACCTCATCGTTTGTCCCCAATGGGACGGTGGACTTAACGACAACCACGCAATCCCTCTCAATGGATTCAGCAATCTGTTTAGCAACTGTTCTAACAAAAGTAAGATTGGCAGTTCCATCTTCTTGTTCTGGCGTGCCAACACCGATAAAGATTGCTTCGGCATCTTTATAAGCTTTGGCATAATTCGTTGTGAAATGAAGATGGGGGGAATTTTTCTTCATTAGAACATCAAGTTCTGGTTCGTAAATTGGGCTCGTGCCGCCGGCCATCAAAAGGACTTTCTTCTCATCGATGTCAACGCACGTTACATCGTGGCCACGTTCCGCAAGGCAGACGGCGGTAACCAAGCCAACATAGCCGGTACCGGCAACAACTAATTTCATTTTGAACCCTCCTGGGAGTTCTTCCATTCTACAAAATTCCGCACCCCTTCTTCAAATGTGGTCTTTGGCTTATAGCCCAACAAAGCAGCCGCTTTTGAAATATCGGCATAGGTGGCGTCGACGTCCCCTTTCTGCATAGGGAAATGTTTAATAATCGCCTTTCTATTCAAACACTTTTCAATAGTTTGAACCATTTCAAGGAGACTGATGGGATGATTGGAACCTAAGTTGATTATTTCGTAAACATTTTTATGGGTCTTCAAATAATCAATTGAGCTGATTATTCCATCACAAATATCGTCGATATATGTGTAGTCGCGATAAGTCGAGCCGTCACCGTATAATTCGATTGGTTTCCCTTCTTCAATCAAGCTAACAAATTTATTGATGGCGAGATCTGGCCGTTGGCGGGGCCCATAAACGGTGAAGAAACGAAGCATGATGATGTCGAGGTTGTATACGGAATGATAGACGTGAGCCAAAACTTCATTGGCTTTTTTTGTGGCAGCATAAGGAGAAATAGCAAAATCTACACAATCGGTTTCTTTAAAAGGAACGGTTTTGTTATTACCATAGACGCTTGATGATGAGGCAAGAATAAGTTTCTTTACCCCATGTTTTCTGGCGCACTCAAGAATGTTATTGGTTCCTTCGCAATTTGTTTTTTGATAAGCAAGTGGATCTTCTAAAGACGGCCTAACACCGGCTCGAGCGGCCAAATGAATGACCAAATCAAAGTTTTCTTCAGCGAAAAGCTTGTCAAGTTCTGGTAAGTTCAAAATGTCGAGGTGAAGACATGAAAAATTCTTATCAGAGTTTAAAGAGGCTATGTTCTTCTCTTTCAATTTCGGATCGTAATAATCGTTAAAATTGTCGACAGCGAAAACCGAAAACCCGAGAAGCAAAAGCTTGGCGGCAAGGTTACTGCCGATAAACCCAGCCCCGCCAGTAACAAGTGCCTTCATCCTGTGACCTTCTTCCTATATTAGGCTACTCGAAGATAATATATACTCAGTGCCCTGATAGTCAAACGCGATATGCCCGCAGCATCATTGACTGACTGACTGAAAAATCACAACAGCATAATAAAAGAGTTTTTTGTATGCCAAGACCTACCATGTAAATTTGTCATAAAACAAATCATGATGTTAGCGGAAAGTTCATTATTCTGCCAAAAAACAATAACACTGAAAAACTTAAGGAAAAAAGGCGCTTACGTGGAAATGGAGTTTGGGCGGCGGTTTCAAGAAACAGTCGTACAACGGCATCAAACAAAAAGCGGTCATTGAAAGCGGGAAAGAAACAAAGAGGTGTTTGCCAACAGAAGTTTTCCGAACGATTACCAGGATTTTCTGAGCGATTACCAGTGTTTTCGCTAAAACGTGGAGTGCGTTGGGTTAATTGGCGTGCCAAGAGACGATCTTCCCATCACAAATTTCCGCTTCGATAGTCAAAAATAAAGCCAAAACATCGTCATTATGCCAAAAGAATTTCTATTTTGAATACATTTTTCCAAGCGGTTCCTCTCATTCGCATCAATTAATGCTCGAAATTTGATAGAATTCATGTCGACTTATAAAATCCCGTCGTCGTACAGAAAAATCACTTCACACCTGTTTGAGGCGATAACGCATTCATGTTGTATTGTTATTTCGCGGTTTTGAGCGGAAAATGTTTTATAATGACTGCGTTTGAGCGCTCATGTGGTCGCTTTTCTGTTCTTGAAAAACTCGGGAGTAATTTATGATTTTTAGAGTCCTGTTTGGAGATCTGCGTTTATCCTTTCTTAAATTGATTCATCGTAATATTCATTTTTCTCTCTATTCTGCGTTTTCTGGGTCTTTAAAATGCTGTGGCAACTCAAGAGTTTTCTTCGGTAGAAAGATTGACGTAAGAAGAGGGGCTTCGCTGTTTTCCAACAACGGCGGAATTCTTCGGATCGGGGATAATGTTTTTGTAGGTTCTGGTTGCTATATTGTTTGTAGGAAAGCCATTACAATCGGTAAAAACACAAAAATCGGACCAAACACGATCATTTATGATCATGATCACAATTATGTTAAAAAAGGCGGGTATTTAGAAACGAGTGTCGAAATTGGAAACAACGTTTGGATCGGGGCAGGATGCATCATTCTTCGCGGAACAAAAATTGGTGATAATTCCATCATAGGGGCTGGCACTTTTCTTAAGGGAAACTATCCTCCCAACTCAATGATCTATAACAAGAAAGAAACAGTGATAAAGCCTCTCGATAATCAATCTAGCGTATAGACAAACCATCTATAAAATCGTTGATTTGAAACCATTTTTGTCGCATAGAAAATCAAGATAATTCGATGAAATTGTATTTTTAGTCTTTTTCTTTTCCGGTTGCACACCATGGGCTTGATTAATGCAAATATTTTTTCGTGGGGTTATCATAGTTTTCATGAAAGCAATCATAGTTTCTGAAAACCAGTTTCCAAGCGGGGATGCCGGTTCCATAAAATACACTAATCTTTCTGAGCTTCTCCGGTTTTTGGGGTATGAACCATTTTTTATTGGATACGGCCTTTCCAATTACAAAGAAATCATAACTTTCAAATACGGAAAATATGTTTCACTTCGAAAAGGGGAAAAAAGCAAAATAATCAATAGAATCCGAAGCCGCATTAACTTCCGCAAAAGAATACTCAACTACGCGAATTCCATTGTGGATTGTGGCGATCTCGTCATTATCAGTTCTTCCTTCCCTCTTCACCAGTGCCGCTTTTTGCAAAAAACTTGTAGAAGAAAAAAAGCTAAGGTTGTCTTTTCAGTAGTTGAGTATTACTCGCGATCAGAATTCCCTCTTGGTGGGATCTTCTCCCCATCGTTTAATAATTGTAATAACTTTTTCAAAAACCTGAAACCCCAAGACGGGTCGGTCATGTCGATCAGCAACTACATTTCAAATTTTTTTTCAAACAAAGGTATTAATACTGTTGTGGTCCCTTTTGCGTTTTCCGAAGATTTTTGCGAATACCACAATGCATTGGTCAACAATGAAAAAATTGAATTGATCTATGCCGGAAATCCAGCTAAGAAAGATCTACTACTCGAAATGCTTCGAGCCATTGAACTTTTGTCCGCGGAGGAAAAGGCAAAAATACATCTTTCGATCTATGGTGTGACAAAACAGTGGCTGCGCCATAACTGTAAAAAGGATGAGGGCAATTCGATTCAAGAATTTGCATCTTTTTACGGCTACGTTACGAACGAGAGAATCTCCAACGCCTACTCTTCAAGTGATTTTTCAATCTTATTACGACCGTTCGATGCAAGATATGCAAAGGCCGGATTCCCAACGAAGATTTCCGAATCAATGTTTCATGGGATTCCGCCAATAACGAATTTTACTTCAGATTTATCTTCTTATCTCGTCGCTAACGAAAACTGCATAGAAGTGAAGGGCGAAGATAAACTGGCGTTTGCCTCGGCCCTAAAACGGGTTCTAGCCCTCTCTCCTACGCAAAAAATGCTCCTGAAAAAGAATGCGCGAAAGACTGCGGAACAAAAATTGAACATAATGTCCTTCTCACAGGTCTTCAAAACATTTCTAAACAAAGCTCAGTAATTGGCCTTTTTCGTCCCCTTCTTAGTAAGCTGAGTGCTCGTTTGGCCAAATATCAGAAATTAATAACCTGCGTTTCGCGACCTTTCGTGTAAGAGATTGGCGAAAAATACCATATTATCGCTACTCATTCTACTTTAATAACCCTTCTTTCAAGTTCAATTAATTCTGTCTTTTGTCCCCCGATCGTAAGAGATGGCTTTTTGGACATTCGAACAAGTCTTCTCGAATTAAAACTAACAAAAATGGTTTCGGTCATATAATCGTAATATGTTATTTGTTATGATTTGTGGTATGCGAACGATAAAACTTGCATAATTTATATATGAAAATTTTACACATTTGTTTAGCGTGTCTTTACATAGAGGGCATGTCGTATCAAGAAAACATAATTCCTAGAAAAAATAGGGAGGAGGGTCATACCGTTTTCATTTTAGCCGGTACGAGAACACTTTCGCATAATAACGTTCCGGTCGTTGCCGAACCATGCAAAGACAAATCCGTTGATAATGGGATCAAGTTGACCCGAATTTCGCCAATATATCGTCCTAAATTGTTTCGTTTTTTTCATGTTCCTAACAAATTTCCAAATATTTCAAATTATCTTGAGGAAAAAAGACCAGATATTGTATTTATTCATGGAAGCGAATTTGGAAATGCAAATGAAATCATTCAATACAAAAAGAACAATCCATTTACCAAAGTGTACCTGGATTCTCACCAAGACATGATTAATTCATCATTCCATGGAAGCAAAATTAAGCAAAAATTTATCCGATTTGCCTTTGGAATTCAGGCAAGAAAAATTTCAAAAATTTGTGAAACCGTCTGGGGCGTTACTCCAGGAAGGTGCGATTACTTAACCAGAATCTATCGTGTTGATCCATCAAAAGTCAAACTGTTATTAATGGGCTTTGACGAATCGTATTTGAAGCAAATTTCCACCTCACTTTTTAACAGAGAAGCGGCCAGGAAGATGCTCGGATGCGACGAGGAAACGACACTAATTGTTTCTGGTGGCAAAATTGATGATAAAAAGGCAATAGTTGAACTATGCCAGGCTTTTGCTGATATAAATGTAAGTAATACGAAACTTGTAATTTTCGGCGAGGCAAACAATGAAACTGAACAACGTTTAAAGACTTATTTTCATAATGATTCAATCGTTTTTTGTGGTTGGAAAAACTCGTTAGAAATAGCTGAGTTATTCTCTATCGCAGATTTAGCCGTTTTCCCCGGAACTCATTCTGTTTTGTGGGAGCAAGCAGTTGCTCAATGTCTGCCATCAATTTTTAGACGATTTCCGATGATGAATCAAGATGATATTGGCGGAAATTGTATTTATATAAATGACGGTACACCCAAATCTATCGGAGCCGCCCTTTCTTCGATTTTGTTAAATCCTTCTTTGTTGCAATCAATGAAAGAGGCTGCGAGAAAACCAGCACACCTAAATTTTTATTATGGTACAATTTCCAAGCAAGCTATAGGAGAAATTGATAAATGATTTTTAAAAATTTTATTAGATTTTTTTATTACAAATTCCATTACCGTTTTCGCCATGTTTTGATTCGATTTGGTGCTATTGCTGCTTATCGGTCAACGTTTGAGGGGCGCAACTCGGTCGGATTCAATTCAGTTTTCCGTGGACGTATGGGATTCGGATCATTTATTGGCGACAACTCCTTCATCAGCGCATCGGTTGGACGGTACTGTTCAATTTCCAGCAACGTTATTGTGATCATTTCTAAACACCCCTTAAACTACATTTCCACACACCCATCTTTCTACGGATATGGAAAAGTAAGCACTGATGGACTTGTTTTTTCTGACAAGGCTTCATATTGTCCACATATTCACTGCGATTCAGGTTATCCGGTGGATATTGGAAACGATGTCTGGATTGGCATTCGTGCAACTATTATGCCTGGCATCAAAATCGGTGATGGGGCGGTCATCGGCGCCTCATCTTTGGTGACAAAAGACGTTCCTCCATATGCGATTGTAGGAGGTGTTCCTGCACGAATTATTAGATACCGTTTTTCTCCCTCGACCATCTCGCAATTGGAATCCTTCCGTTGGTGGGAGAGATCACCAGACTGGATAAAAACCCATAGCGAGGAATTTAAATCTGAAGATGCTTTTTTGCATCTATTGTCGGAAACAAAATGAAGTTCAAAAACTCAATCAAAAATTGCATTTGGAGAAATTCGCATAGAACAGTAATTGTGTTGCACCACGTCACAGATCATCCGTCAATTACAAAAAGTTCGTGCAAAATCTCGACGGATGATTTCGTTACCCTTATATCTGATTATGGAAAATTTGTATCATTGCCTTACATTTTGTCGCACAAACGAGGCAAAATGCTTTCTATAACCTTTGATGACGGCTTAAAGGATTTCTATGATATAGGGTTTCCACTTTTGAAAAGGTTTTGTATCCCATTCACTCTTTTTATCGTCGAAGATTTCATCGGTAAAGATGGCTATATGTCATCAGAAGAAATAGCCGAGATTCTCAAGAGCGGTTTAGCCACACTTGGGTCTCACGGGTTGTCCCATGTCCCGCTTACCAAATTGTCGAAAGAAAGCATAGAAAAGGAACTAATCATTTCCAAAAACCGCCTTGAAAATCGATTTGGTTATCCGATTGACTATTTCGCATTCTCTCATGGACAAACAAATACCCAAATTTGCTCGATGACGAAAGATTCTGGTTACTCTTGCGCGTTTGGCGTCAATTGCCAACCACTAAACTTTATTACTATGAGCAATAGATTCGATCTTCCTCGTGTCAATTTTGATTTAGAGAATGCCCAAGAAATTTTTCGGAAGATCAAAAATTATAAAAATTGAAAAATGCATTGAAAAAGCCTTTATTAACGATTCTTTTCTCTGTAACTAATCGGGTTCCCGATGAATTATAATCAGTTCATGAAAAGCAATTTAAACGTAAGTCGCCAAATCAAAATCGGGGTTATCATTTCTTATTTGCTGATTGTTGTCGATTCTCTCTATGGTTTTTTTATTTTCCCATTTATCCTCGGTCAGCTCGGGAATGCATCATATGGGGTTTACAAAACCGTATCATCTTTTTCCGCCACATTATCTGTGGTTGATTTGGGAATTGGCGCTACTGTTTTAAGATTCATGGCTAAGTTTCGGGCTGAAGGTGATAAAAAATCTATCAACAATTATATGGCTATGTCACTCATTCAGGGCGTTTTGATCGATTTAATAATAGTTTTCGGCGCGGTTGGGATGTTTTTTTTGATTGATCCAACTTATTCGAGTACTTTCAATGGTGACCAAATGGTTTTAGCGAAAGAATTGTTTGTCGTTATCATAGTAACCATGTGTAGTTCCATTTTTGAAAACATATTGTTTTCGGCGATTTGTTCGCAAAACCATTTTATATTCCCAAACTTGCTGAAACTTGCTTCACTTGTTGTAAAGATTTGTGCAATTCTAGTCTTATTAAAATTCTGGCCAAATGCTCTCGCATTGACCTTTATTACGTTGGCTATTTCGCTTATAGACATTTTGATTGAGGCATTATACCTCCGTTTTTCGTTAGGAATTAAATGCCATCTTTCTTGTTGGGATAATAAGATGTTCAAAGATACTTTTAAGTATGGAATTTTGCTCTTTGTTCAATCAATAGTAAGTCAGATTAACAGCAATTTAGACAACGTTGTGATTGGAGCCATTGTTAGCCCAGAGGCAGTCACGGTGTATTCATTTGGCTTATCTCTTGAAAATATGTTCGAGCATTTTGGAACTTCGTTTTCTAATGTCATGCTTCCATCCGTATCAGAACAAATTCATAAAAATGCCACTAGTTCGGAATTGGAGGATACTGTAATAAAAATTGGTCGTTTCCAGTTTATTATTCTAGGAGCCGCTCTATGCGGATTTATTGTAATAGGAAAGGATTTTATTACACTTTGGCTAGGCCATGGATTCGATGACGTCTACATAATCTCAATTATTTTGATGATACCCGCTTTTCTCGAATTAATAGTTAACGTGTGCCTTTCAATAATAAGAGCCGAAAATAAAAATGTTTTCAGAACAATTTGCCTTTCTTGTGGCGCGCTTTTAAATTTGATCATCACCATTATCGGCGTTCGGCTTTTCGGTTACATTGCTGCCGCGGTTGGAACCGCGGTTTGTTTGTTGCTGGCCAACTTAATTGGAATGAACATTTACTATAAGAAGCGAATAGGACTTAACATGTTCAGGATTTATAAAGGAATCTTTAAAAGAACATGGGCATGTCTTGCTATGGCTTCAACAGCCATTTTTGTTTCATCGAGACTGCTTTATGGATCATGGTTATCTTTTTGCATAAATGTCGCTATTTTCTTTGTGGTCTACGTTTCTTCGTTGATGCTGTTCGGATTAAACGAAGACGAGAAAAGAGTATTTTGCTTTTGGAAAAAACGCAACAAAACAGTTTGATTGATGCCGTCATTTCACCACATTGGTGGAGTTGAAGATGAGCATTGCTACGAGTACCATATACCCATGAAAACATCATTGTCAAAGGCGATGGTATTTGATAGTGTGGATGATGTTTTTGACCAAACTAATTGTCGCTTGTTTATTTCTTTCTCTTCTCATTTTTATTCTTCTTTGCAAAAGACATCAAAAAATCAAAATAACATTGTTTTCTTGCCCAACGGCCATTCGGCAGATGCGCTTAAGGAAAAAACTCTATATGTAATCCAAGCAAAACGAGAAGAAGATTTAAATGAAATTGAATTATTAAGGGAACGGTTGCTGTCAGATTCGTATTTGCTAATTTTCGCTTCAGTTTTCTATGCCCGCGCATTTCCATATGCCGAACAATTAATCATTCGTCCTCAAATGCTTTCGCTTTCTTTATCGGATTTTTTATTTCACAGAACGAAAAACCGTTCAAATAAATTTGCTTTTCACCGGTCATTTTTCTTTAGCTTTCGTTTATCCAAACCATGTTTTACGAACTTGCTGACCCAGAAAAGAACATTGTGGTTGCTTTGCTCAACGGGATTGATTTTCATTTCATGTTTTTCAATTCTTTCTGGATCATTTTTCGGAGAGGACCACACAAATCAAGCAACGAGCAACGAAATAGTTACGCTTTCGGATAAGGGCTTTCGGATTTACCAACAATTCTGCCCATCCTCTCTAGGCTATTTCTCAGATAATAACAATAAATTGAAACAGTTCTCAAAAATGTCTGATACCGGATACGAGACATTTATGGCTTTTGATCAACCGTTGGACCAATCATTGCCGGTATCGTTTTCGTATTTGAAAAATGGAGTAAAAACTTTATATTCCCCAACTGTAATATCATCTTTTTACGATAGTACTCTTATGGGAATAAACTATGTCGCCCAAAATGACAACAAATATCTAAATCCAAACGGAGTATCGTACGGGATTTCGATAAGTACAAGTTTTGCTGACACGCTTTCAAACTTTTCAGACGAATATAAAGGTTGTTCATATCCAGAATTTTTAGGAAAATCAATTGAAGCATACCTTCCAACTTCCGGATCAATCACTTTACGAGAGTTTACAATATCCGGTGTGTTTTCAGAAACGAACGATCATTACAAAGGGCTTTTTGAAAACGACATATCGATTTGCAACTATTCTCTGATGGTTTCCGGATGGAGTGATACATCAATTTTTGTCAGCTTAAGTGGACATTATAATAATCTCTCCAATCTACTGTTCCAAATGTGTGAAATATCTAAAGTATCATCGTTTTCATTTACGTTTCTTGATAACGAAAAAGGAATGTTTTCTCAAAATAGAGTTCAATCTGTTTACAAGGAAGCGAGTGATTTGGGAGGGCAATGGTATATTTGGCTATCGGTTTCATTGTTAATTTGGCTGTCGACGGAATTGACGCTCTTGTTTATCTTTTTTCGATTTATCTTTGTTATTCCAAAAGATAATAAATATGGATATATTTCAGCAATGTTGATTTTGCACTTTTTTGATTTATTTGTGGCCTCAGTTCTCGCGATCGGTCTATATTCGATGCTTGGTTTTTTTGCTATTAAATTCAACCCGATTTTTTCTTATATGAACACAATCACAACACTTCTCGCTTTTACCCTTTTTCTTTCGATTGATGTTGTTCTATATATAGTTTTTTCGTTCAAAATGAAAGTGGGTTATGAAAGAACGATTTTATAGACTTATTAACTGGAAATATTGGCCAGAACTATTCTTTTTTTGCTTCTTTGTTATAAACTTTTTAGTAACTTTTGCTAATTATTTCCTGAAAATATATTTTAATGATACCAAAATATTAACGTTTTTTTATTATGGTCTAATCGCATTGTTGGGCTTGCTTTCCATTCGCTTCTTCCTAAAGAAAATAACGATTGCAGATTTCGTTGCTTTTGCTGTTTGGTCTTTTTTGATTCTCATTTCCTATTTTTTTCTTCCGTCGGTATCAAAAGATGCGCCAATTGACTTTTTTTGTACTAACTATCCGTTTTGTTTTATTTGGTTTGTTTTTGCAAAATGCTTAATTGAACTTGAGAATGATTTCAAAAAATGGGCCAAAATTACTACTTTTTTTGTTTGTACGATTTCGTTATTTTATTGCATTTTCTTATTTTTTGTAACTGATTCAGTTCGCCAAATGACGTTGGGATATGAATCGTGCGCTTTCACTATGCTGGCAATGTATTTTCTGTCCTGTGATAAAAGCGGAAAAAAATGGATTTGGTGGTTCTCAATCGCCGCTGGCATTACCGCAACTGTTTTATTCGGAAGTAGAGGGCCTTTTCTTATTTGCGGTTTTTATTTCGTTTATGTTCTGTTTTTCCGCATAATTAAAAGCCTAAAGAAAAAAGTGATCATTTTAGTAATCATCTGTGTGTGTTTGTTGGTTTTGATAATCAATAACAATTTGTTTAAATTGTTTTATTTGCTCGGATCGACTCTGGAAAATTATGGAGTATCTGGAAGAATAATCGACATATTGAAAAATCCCGAGTCACTATTTTCATCCAGTGACCGTGATCTCCTTGCGCAAATTATTATAGATGGAACAGCCAGCCGTCCATTCACGCCCTTTGGATTATTTGGCGATCGATCTCTTACCTATTTTTTCGATTCGTCTTCGGCTTACGGGGTTTATTCGCATAATATTATCTTGGAAATATTTGTTGCTTTCGGCGTGCCTTTGGGCGCAATCGTTCTTACCGTCTTTTGTACATTAATCATTTTTACCTATAAAAGAATCATGTTTGATTTGGATAAAAAGGCGATGTTTGTCTTGTTCTTCGTTATTGGTTTTATAGCCCTATTCTTTTCTGGATCGTTTATTACGCACTTATATTTTTATGGATTGTGGGGTTGCGTTTCGTTTATTTGGTCCAAGAAAAAGTCGACTAATTATGGTGCGGTTAATAAAAAAGATGGTGTATTGAGAATCACAGAAATTAATCTATAGTATTTATGAAAATAACTGTTGCTGCTTTAGCGAGTTTTTTTGAAATCGCCACTGTCTACAAATCAAATCTTCTCTTGTATTTTTGATACAATTGCCAATTTATCAAGAAGTTTTAAACATATTGTTTTATGTTGTTTAAGAAAAGTTGAGTTGATGGCAGGAAATAAATTAATATCTTTTCCTAAACTTGTTGGATGTCAAAAAACAATTAGTAAATACAAATAATCAGAAAAAGGGAAATTTAGATATCTAAGCCTCAAGACCATCAAAAAAACAGCAACACTTATTTCATTCGGTTTTTTGTTGTTCTTGGTGCAATTGAAATAGTTGTTCCAAAGTACTAAAATGGACTCCGTTATACACTTGAAAGAAGTGAAATATGAAAGTATATCAAGAGCTCCTGTGCAAAAAAACCAAATTGGCGGTTGTTGGTCTTGGATATGTCGGCATGCCGTTGGCCGTTGCATTCAGCAAGATTGTTGACGTTATTGGATTTGATATCAACAATGAAAAGATTGAACTTTACAAACATGGAATAGACCCAACTCAAGAGCTCGGCAATGAAGGCATTAAAGGTTGCAGAGTTGATTTTACTTCGGATGAAAAACGACTAAATGAAGCTTCTTTTTTTATCGTTGCCGTGCCGACCCCCGTTAATGCGGATACGACTCCCGATTTATCACCAGTCGTCGGAGCGACCGAAGTTGTGGCCAGAAATTTGCAAAAAGGATCTATTGTCGTCTACGAATCAACCGTCTACCCTGGAGTAACTGAAGAAATATGCGTTCCTATTCTTGAAAAACTCTCTTCCTTGAAATGTGGGGTTGATTTTAAAGTAGGCTATTCACCAGAAAGAATCAATCCTGGTGACAAAGAGCATCGGCTGGCAACAATACGCAAAATTGTTTCCGGGATGGACGAAGAAACGCTTAAAGAGGTGGCGGATGTGTATTCGCTTGTTGTCGAAGCTGGAGTATACCGTGCGCCTTCAATTAAGGTTGCAGAGGCGGCCAAAGTTATTGAGAATTCTCAAAGGGATATTAACATCGCCTTTATGAACGAATTATCAATTATATTTCACCATCTGGGAATCGATACTAAAAGCGTTCTTGAGGCTGCCGAGACTAAGTGGAATTTTCTCCATTTTTACCCCGGTCTTGTCGGCGGCCATTGTATTGGTGTTGACCCCTATTATTTAACCTATAAATCACAAATGATGGGATATGATTCGCAAGTTATTATGGCTGGCCGCAGAGTGAATGATGGAATGGGAAAATATATAGCGGAGAGCGCCGTAAAACAACTCATTAGTGCCGATACGCAAATAAAGGAAGCTAGGGTTGGAATCCTCGGCATTACATTCAAAGAAAATTGCCCAGATGCCAGGAACAGCAAAGTTAACGACATAGTTAAGGAGTTGCGTGAATACGGCATTGAGCCAACCGTTGTTGATCCGGTTGCAAACAAAACAGATGTCGCAAGGTTCTATGGAATTTCTTTGCATGAATTTAAAGAACTTCATGATCTTGACGCCTTAATAGTTGCCGTCAGCCATGACCAATACAAATCCTTAACAATTAACCAGATAGGGAAGCTTTTCAGGGCCACAAAACCAAATACTCAAAAAGTGATTATCGATGTCAAGGGGATTTACAAAATGTCTGATTTTGAAAAGGAAGGTTATATATACTGGCGTTTATAAGCTGACCTCTTTTTCATCGACAAAACTAGTTTTTTGTTCTTTTGTTTTTCTTACATTCACAAAAGTTTTATTTTTTGGCCCAAATATTCCGGTGTGAGTTTTGGACTTCTTTTCAAAATTCAATAATTAGCCGATAGGTGCTATGATAGTCAAATGAAGGTTTTACTGATTAGCCCTCGATATTACCCAGAACAGTTTTCAATTACAAATGTAGCGGAAGAATTAGCCAGAAGAGGAAACTCGGTTACCGTTTTAACCGGTATGCCAATTTATGGATTCGAGAAGCCAGGGAAAAGAATAGACGCTCCGAAAATCGAAGAGATTAACGGGGTTCGCGTATGTCGTTACAGAGAGCGAAGAAGGAAAAAAGGCGCCCTCAGTCTCGCAATGAATTATTTTTCAATCTATTATGGAATCAGTCACTTTCTTCGGCACAACAAAGACAAATTCGATGTTGTTTTTTCTCATGTTCTTTCACCGATTTTCGTTGCCACTGCGGCGAATAAATACTGTAAAAAAAGCAAGACGCCACATATGCATTACGGACTTGATCTTTGGCCGGAATCTTTGATTGCCGCAGGGGCGACCAAAAGGAATTCCCTCTTTTATCAAATGATGCTCCACCTAAGCAGGAAAACATATAAAAGAATTGATGCAATCGCATTTTCATCGCCAAGTGCCAAATCGTATTTTCGAGACATTTTACAAATCGACAAAGTTATTCAAACTATTTATCAACCATGTCTCGAGAATGATGTAAAGTTGCGCCAGCCGGCATACGATGACGCCATTTTACATTTGTTATACTGCGGTTCGGTAACACATTTTTTGAATATCTCGCTTCTGCCAAAAGCCATTGCCCTACTAAGTGAGGCCCAACGTCAAAGAGTTCACATTGATATTGTAGGAAATGGAAGTTCTTTGGAAAAACTTAAGGATGATGTTTCAATATTTAGGGTTGGCGATCAGTTCACTTTCCATGATCGTGTGCCATCAAAAGAAACGATTCACTTTTATGAAAGAAGCGATGTTGTCTTCGTTCCTCTTTCGAACACGTCGCGAACAGCGCTGCTGATTCCCCAAAAATTACTCGAGACCATGAGATTGGGTAAACCGATACTCGGTATGATTAACGGAGATGGAAGGGACCTTATTGAGAAGTCAGGTGGCGGAATTATATGCGAAGAAACCGCCGAAGATTTAGCAAAGTCAATTTCTTCGCTAATTACCATGCCAAAGGACCAAATTGCTAAGATGGGGGTTATGAATAGGGACTTTTTCTACTCAAACGCTTGCTTCTCATTGCCATTCATTGTCTCGGCCCTTGAAGACGAAATGAAAATCGCAATAGAAAATTACTCAAAAAGATAATAATCTCGTTTCTGTTCGATGGACAAAGTTTTTATTTAACGTCAATTTGGTCTCCGAAAATAGCTTTTAGAAAAGGTAAACGATTATATTCATAGCTATATTTATGACCGGCCAAGAGAGAAAAACCCTTCCAAATCGAATATTGATCTCGGTGTTCGTAGACATAGAGAAGAGTTTTCTTAAGATCTTCTTTTTTTCCTAAAGCGAAAATAAAACCATCTTTGTCGTCATCGATAACAGCGGAAACTTGGCTGAATGAAGAAGCAATAACAGGAACACCGCAAATCAACGATTCGACAATTATTCCAGGAGTTCCCTCGCCATAATACTTCGTTGGGAGAACTACCATATAGTGAGCGCAAATGGTTTTATAAACATCTTCATTCTTGAGTAAACCTTCGTAATGAATTTCCGCATTCAATTTTTCGGAAAATTGAGTCGACTCTTCTGGTGTTAATTGAATTTCGCCGTAAATATCGAGCGAAAAAATCGGAAATGGGAATTTGGCGTTAACTTCTTTGACGGCATCAAGAAGATCGAATATTCCTTTTTCTGTATTAACGCGAGAAATGAACAACAATTTTAGGGGAATTTTCTCAAGATCGTCGATTATTTGTTGCGTAGCGGTTTCGGTCAAACGAAAGTTAAAAATGGTTTGGCAATTTGAAATACCGTAGAAGCTTTCGTAGGTCTTTGTAAGTAAATCATTTTGTGGGATTATTTTATCTAATTTTTTCAGTTGAATAGCCATTTTTGGGTCCGAAAGGCCACCGAAACGTTGATTTTTAAGAAAATCGGTCATCCGATCGTTCGATAATTGTGCGACTGTTTGATCAATTGTTCCAAGACCCAAAGGGCAAAACACAACCCGCCGTTTAGTTGGCCTATTTAGAAAATTTACCAATGGAATAAGCGTCCGACATCCCTTCGGGCCACCCATAATTAAGATTGAAATATTTTCTCGAAGAGCCTTGTAAATGCGGAAGATTAGCAGAAATGGATGAGCTTTCCAGTTTTCAAGATCAACGATAGTGACATCAAAACCTTCGCGAACAAGTGCGCTTTTAAACCTTAAAACCTTAAGACGGCCGCCATCGGTAGGAAAAGAACTTTTTCTGTCGGTTGAATTTCCGATAATGGCAATTTTTCCAATTAGATTCTTAGAAGTTTTCATGATAAATTTAGTAAATATTTTCGCATTGAGCCAAGTGGTTTTATTCGAGCCAAGTGTCGTGCTTTACAACCCCAACATAACGTTTGATTAAGTCGACAACACTATTACTTACATTGATAACATCATAGTCTGGAACAATCGACAATTTGGTGTCAGTCGTATGAATACAACGAGCCTTGCGAATGGCCGCTTCAATAGGCCCTTCCTCAACCTGGCCCAAAACCATTGAACCATGAATAATACCTTCTTGTCTCTCTGTCGAGGTTCTAATCAAAACAGCCGGAAAATTCAGAATCGAAGATTCTTCTGTCAAAGTCCCAGAATCCGAAAGGACAATAAATGCGTTTTCCTCGAGTTTAATATATTCGAAAAAGCCAAATGGTTTTTCTTCACGAATATACTTTGAAAGTGTGAATCCTTCTGCTTCCAGTTTTTTTCTCGTTCTGGGATGGGTGCTAAAGATTACCGGAATTTGGAACTTGTCTGCAATATCGTTAAGCGCGGTAAAAAGACTGAGAAATTTTGCTTTGATGTCCAAATTTTCTTCCCGATGCGCAGAAATGATAATGTAACCGTCTTTTTTCAAGCCAAGTGAGGATAAAATATTGCTTTCTTCGATTTGTTTGTGGTGAGCCAAGAGAACTTCCTTCATCGGTGAACCAGTAATAAAAGTCCGTTCTTTTGGCATTCCTTCGCCAATTAGGTTGTCATAGGCGACATGGCTATAAGGAAGATTGATGTCGGCGATGTGGTCAACAATCACCCTGTTAGTCATTTCAGCCACATTCCAATCCCAACACCGATTTCCGGCCTCCATATGGAAGATTGGGCATTTCAGACGTTTGGCGGAAATGGCCGACAAAGCTGAATTGGTGTCGCCAAGAATCAGTATGGCATCTGGCTTCACTTCGTTAATCAGGTCATAGGTTTTAGCGATGACATTACCCATGGTCTCCCCGAGATTTTTGCCGACGCAGTTAAGCGTGTAATTCGGTTGCCGTAGGCCGAGTTCTTCGAAGAATACGCCATTGAGTTCGTAAGCGTAGTTTTGGCCCGTATGGACAAGAATATGATCAAAGGCCTTGTCACAGGCTTTGATGACTTCGGATAAACGGATAATCTCAGGCCTGGTGCCCAAGATGGTCATGACTTTCAGTTTTTTGTCCATGGTTACCTTTTGACCCCCTCTTCGACGGGCATGAAGGACGTGTCGGGATTCTCGGGGTCATAGAGTTCATTTGCCCACATTATGGTCACAGAGTCTTCTGAACCCACATTTGTTATGCAATGCGTGTAGCCAGGCGGAATGTCCACCACTTTCAAATCCTTACCATTACAGGTGTAGGTAATTATTTTGTCAGTTCCAACTTTCCGTAGTTTGATCTCGCAAATTCCCGTCACGACAAGGTATTTCTCATTTTTAGACATATGATAATGGTTACCTTTGGTAACGCCGGGACGAGAAACGTTTACTGACACTTGGCCATAAGTCGGGGTTTTGAAAGCCTCAGTGAAAGAGCCACGAAGATCTTTATGCATCAAAAGATCATAGGCAAATTGGTCTTCGGGCAAATAGCTGAGGTAGGTAGAATAAAGTTTCTTGAAGAATCCTTCCTTAAGATCAGGAATTATAAGGTCTTCACGGGATTTTTTGTATGATTCAAGGGCTGACGCGATGTCATCGAGCTTCTCAGTGTAGTGTGGTTCGACGTGCTTAATCTCTAAATCCGAAACCACCGCGCCATCGAGTATGCGAAAGAACTCCGCGATGATGTCATCGATGTACACAAAGTCGATGGCTGGGGCCTCGTGGTTTATTTGAATGGGCAAATCGTGGGCGGCATTATAGCAGAAGGTGGCCACCACGCTGTTGTAATTGGGGCGACACCATTTCCCAAAAACGTTGTACAGGCGATAGACGAAAACCTGGTGAGCATATTCTTTTGCAAACTCGAAGATCTCATCCTCGGCGGCTTTCTTACTACGACCGTAAGGATTATCGAGAGCGGCTTGAGTAGAGGAGCTAAAAATGATGGGGGCTTTCGATCCTGTCTCTTGGATAATATCCAAAAGTTTTTTGGTAAAATTTATGTTCCCATCAACAAACTCTTCAGGGTTCAACGGGCGGTTGATGCCGGCCAGATGGATGATAAAATCGGCTTTGGCGACGAAAGATCGAAGGTCATCATCGGTGGCTCCCAAATCGAACTCAAAAACGTCATTGTTCTTGGCCTTAAGTGCAAAGCAAAGATTGGAACCAATAAAGCCTTTGGCGCCGGTGACGAGGACCTTCATTTGCCTTTAAATTCAGGAAGCCTACGGAGTTGCGCTTCCATACCTTTGATGTCCAAACGCTTAGTGTTGTGTGAGGTGTAGGGTTCCGCTTCTTCGACCGCATGATTACCCTTCTCTACGTATTTGTCGTAGTTCAAATCGCGATTATCGGCCGGAACGCGGAAGAAGCCGCCTTCATCGACAGCTCGCGCCATTTCCTCGGTGGTTACCAAAGTTTCATAAAGCTTCTCACCATGGCGGGTTCCGATGTATTCGATGCCAACTTTGTTACCAGAAAGTTCCAAGACCGCTTTGGCCAAGGTTTCGATTGTGGCGGCAGGGGCTTTTTGCACGAAAAGATCGCCCTGTTTGCCATGTTGGAAGGCATAGATAACGAGATCAACCGCATCTTCGAGGGTCATCATGAAACGCGTCATTTCGGGATTGGTAATGGTGATGTCCTTTCCTGCTGAAATCTGATCGAGAAAAAGCGGTATTACGCTGCCACGACTCGCCATGACGTTACCATAACGAGTGAGGCACAAAGTCGTGTCGCCCAAAAGGAGTTGGCGGGACCTCGCAATGACGTTCTTCTCCATCAAGGCCTTGGTTATACCCATGGCGTTAATCGGATAGGCCGCTTTGTCGGTTGAAAGGAAGACGGCATTCTTGACATGGTTGGCCACGCAGGCGGTGATCACATTGTTCGAACCGATGACATTGGTCTTCATGGCTTCCAAAGGGTAGAACTCGCAGGAAGGCACCTGTTTGAGAGCCGCGGCACTGAAGACGTAATCGACACCCTTAAAGGCATCGACGATACTGCTGAAATCCCTAACATCACCAATGTAAAACTTTAATTTGTCGTTGTTATATTGTTTGCGCATGTCGTCTTGTTTCTTTTCGTCGCGGGACACAATGCGGATTTCCTTGATTCCGGTCTTCAGAAAACGATCGACAACGGCGTGACCAAAAGAGCCTGTTCCACCGGTGACGAGCAATACCCTCCCATCAAAAATATCCATAACAATCGCCTTTCTTTTCTTTTAGATTATCTCACAAGCGACAAAGAACTACACTCCAAAGGTATGACTATACCTTGATCAAATCGTTCACTGATAAAACAAAGGAACTTTTCGTTTTGTTGCTTTGATTAATCGGAGTTCAAATTTTACGTCATGGAAAGACAAAAATCTTTCGTATAGAGTTTCGATCCCAATTTCACCAACCTCATACGAAATGCGAAACAAAGAGGATAGCGGAGAGGCGAAAAAAAGTAAAAACGGAACTGCAATATCTAAGACGATCAAGACCATGGCGGCATAAGGCTGAAAAATGTCAGAAGGAATTAGAAGAACTTCAGTCACGGTCAAAGAAACCCCAGCTAGAATAGCCACAACAAAGAAATAAAATCCACATGAAACGAGCAAAGACTTCCACTTCTCCCTATTTCCAAACAGAAGACTAGCAACAGTCAGGCAAAACCACGAAAACACCAGGGCCAACGCGCTACCAAGGTTTGGATGCACGAAAGCCGACAAGATAACATCAATGCCAAAAAGGGATACCAATAGCGATAAAAACATCAAAAAGCGGTGTTTGTTTCCTGCTTGAAAAGAGCAAACGCAAGAATAGAACACAAAGGGCGAACAAAGAAAAATCGCGCCAATTTGGATTAAAAAGAAGGGGTTGGAGAACGGGGTGAGGCTATTGAAGCGAGCAAAGAAAGAAGAAAGACCAATCACAATTGCAAACAAAGGGCTGGCGAAGAGCAGAAATAATTGGGTTTTACGAAGCGGGTCTCCGACTCGGAAACTTGCTCGATTGAAAACAGCATCGGCACGAGCGATGTTTTGTTGCTTGGCTCTTTCGGGGCTCTTGAGCAAAACGCAGTTGGTCATCAAGGGCATGTATGTCATAAACAATAGCATCATGTCCTTGCCTTGCATGTTCAGAAAATTGGTATCTTCGAAAAGACCATGAAGAAGGACGCAAATAAAAAGAGCCAAAGACAAAATTGTTGAATAAAGTTTTGCCTTCCGGCATTTCACGTAACAAACAACAAAATAAACTAGCAAAGCGACATAAAACAACACTCCAACAATTCCATGTCGACCAAATACATCGAAAAGGCCGTTATGAGCTGATTCAATAATTGGATTCGAACCGCTCGTAAGAAAACCGAAATACCAACTGAAATTCCAATCACCAACGCCAAAGAGAACCCGAACTGGATTAGTAACCATCGAAGCGAAAAGACTCGACCAAAGATCTACGCGCGAATAAAAACTCGCACTAGTGTTTGGATTGGTGAGGTCGTAATCAAAGGAAACGAGTTTGGAAACGTTCCCGAGAAACGCAACATTGTCCCCAAGGCCCGTAGGCTTAATCAAAAACAAGAAAATAACCACGCTAAAACCAAACAAAATTTTGACAATCGACCAAACGATATGCGATTTGAAGGTTACGACCAAATTCCAAACGAAATAGAAAATGGCAAAAAAGACTGATAACAGCAAAGCGATCCGACTTTGAATTAAAAATTGGTTGGCGAGCAAAAAATAGCCAGCCACGGCGTACCACCATCGCCTGGTGTTGACGACCAAGAAGAAACTTGAGACCATGCCGATGAAAACTACAATGCCAAAGGTATTTGAATTGTTCGTGAACGAAAGAAGATTGACAATAATCGGTGCGTTGTCGGATTTGATAAACAAAAACGCATATTGTGGCGCCTCGACAATATAGCTGTAAATACAAGTGGAAACCCCAATGACCATTCCACCAAAAAAGTAGAGGTTCCATTGTCGGTTGTTGATGGCGGTATGGGGCATAATGACCAGCATCACGTAAAAAGCAAGGCAAGCGGCGGCCCAAAAAGCTATGTACCTAATTCGCAGATCCATGGTTAGATGATATCCACCACCGTCGCCTGAAAACTCAGGAAAAACCAAAAGAGCGACGATATCAATCAAAAAAAGAACCGCAATCAAAGAAAGAAAAACCCAGTTTACCTTAGTTCTAAAAAAATGACCAGCGAGATAGAAAATCGCAAGGGCCAAAATGACGCACACAGAAAACGTCAAATAAAACTCCACACCGCTCATGAGAGTGGTGTAAATAGGGTCAAAATAGGCCACACCTTCTTCAAAAAACGCCGTGATAACAAGATAGACTGCTGTAACGATCGTCATCAACAAATTAGGAGAATTTTTGGCATTTAGTTTCGTTTCCATGTGACCCAATTATCCAACCATAAATTGGAACGAACAAGATATTATGCTTTGCGATGGATTTTCTCTCGTTTCATCAAGTTGAAACAAAAACCCTTTTTTCCTTTTCTTCTATTGAAATTTTCGACTGGAAAGATCACTTGGAATAAAAACTAAAAAGACATTCGGTTTAAACACGTTTCCTCACATAAAAATTCAGCTGGGTTTAGATCGGGCGTTTTGTCTAGATGGACCGACTAGAGTTATCCTGCTAATGAGCCTTGAGAGGCCTTGCAAATGGAAAATTTGCCGATTATTTTTGAAATATCAAAGAGGAAATTAGTAATGTTTTTTTGTCTGCTACGGGGATTTTTGAATAAAACATTTTTTAGAAAAATAATTTCGCCTTACTACGAATGCCGTTTATACTATTAAAAAGGGAAGAAAAATGTCTGGAATGCAAGGAAAGTTATTCGTGAAAAGAGTCGTCGATGTCTTGGGTTCATTATTCGGGATAATTATTCTTTCGCCCCTGCTAATAATGGTAGCAATTATTACGGAGTGTTCATCTAAAGGCTCCGCTATTTTTAAACAACCTAGGGCGGGCTATCAGTCAAAAACGTTTACCATTTACAAGTTCCGATCAATGAAAACTAACGCCCCCTATATTGGAGCCGAAGGGTTGACCCCCGAACAACAACGCAATTTGGTTACCACTTGGGGACGTTTTATTCGGAAAACCTCTATAGATGAGTTGCCACAACTTTTCAACATTTTGAAAGGCGATATGTCGTTTATTGGTCCGCGACCGGGTCTCACCAAGGAAGGCGAACCAGAGCTATTCGAAGCAAGGTGGTCTTATGTCCCCAGTGCCTACGATGTCAAGCCGGGTTTGAGCGGTTACTCCCAAATCATGCTAAAAAGAAGTCCTGACGTTAATCTTCGGGCTAGATATGATTCGCATTATGTCCAAAACCTTTCGTTTTGTCTTGACGCGAAAATATTCGTTTTGTCTTTTTTAACGCTTTTCGGTTACAATCGCGGAAGATAATCAGTCGTTTTTTTCTGGCGTGTAGGTGGAAACGGTGGCTTTAATCAGTTCCTTTATATCATTGGGTGTCTCATTGAATCCAAAAGCTTTTGAAACTGCGGAGACATCCTCTTCAATCGGTTTGAAATTCGTACTTTTCTCAACATAAATTTTGTCATGTCCCGTCTTCGTTTGGACTTCGGGATCAAGAAGGGTTTCTTCATAAAGCTTTTCGCCCGGACGAAGCCCAGTTATTACAATAGGCATTTCCGTGTAGGGGACATAACCGGCTTGTCGAATCATCTTTTCGGCTAGGTTAATAATCTTAACGGGTTGGCCCATATCGAGGATAAATATCTCACCTTTTTCGGCGTAAATAGAAGATTGAAGAATGAGACCAACTGCTTCGGGGATGGTCATAAAATACCTGATAATATTTGGATCTGTAACGGTAACCGGACCGCCTTCTTCAATTTGTTTGGTAAAAAGCGGTATAACCGATCCGTTAGATCCAAGAACGTTTCCAAAGCGTACAGCACAATATTTGGTGCTTTTGCTTTCCGTAGCAAAGGACTGGATTATCATTTCGGCAAAACGTTTGGTCGCTCCCATGGCGTTGGTTGGCCTCACAGCTTTGTCCGTCGAAACAAGGAGCATCTTCTTGACATGGTATTTGTCAGCAAGTTTAGCAACATTGTATGTCCCGATAACGTTCGTGCGCACGGCTTCAACCGGGGACTCTTCCATTAAAGGAACGTGTTTGTAAGCAGCCGCATGATAAATGTAATCTGGCTTGTATTGACTGATGACCTGTTCAATTCGCACTTCGTTATAGGTCGAACCGATTAGGGTCACCAAATTGACGTTTACACACTTGTCCCTTTGAATTTGGCGTTTTATTTCCTGTTGTATGTCATAAACGCCATTTTCATAAATATCGAAAAGAACCAATGTGGACGGGCGGGTCTTGTATATCTGGCGAACGAGTTCTGAACCGATGGAACCGCCAGCACCGGTGACAAGAACGCATTGCCCGTGGAGCATATTGGTTATTGCCGTGTTATCAAGTTTCACAACATCACGACCAAGAATCTCGTTGATGTTAACGTTCAATATGGTTCGTTCATTCACGCTACCGAGTTCAGAAAGAATAGGCAAGCGACGAATCTCAACGTCGGAGTTACGAAGATAGCCAATGATATCTTGGAGCTTGCTTTTATCAAGGCTTTGAATTGCAATGATAACCTCATCGATAAAGTTTTTTTTGACAATAGAAGCAATTGACGAAATGGGGCCGTCAATCGGGACGCCGGAATACGTTTTGCCAATTTTTGATGGGTCGTCATCAACCAAAACCACAACACGACTTTTACTTTTCAGGTTCATTCTGGAGTCATCAATCACTATTTTGGCAGCCGAACCAGCACCGACAACAAGGGTGTTTTTGTGAGGTAGTTTCCTTTTTTGGTTCCGAGCAAGCCAAATGCCAACCATGCGCTTTGCAACCCTAATGAACTCGACCATGAAGACAAAAGTCACTGATCCGGTAAAATAACTTGAGAGGCGAAAAGATTGAATAATGTTATCAGGAAAGACAAACATAAGACCAAAAGAAAGACCAATAACGCAAACGGAAATGATGGCCAATTCTATAGCTTCAACGATTCCAAAATTTGATGTGAGCCAACGATACACCCCGAATATCGCAAAAACAGCAACAGCAACAACAGCAGTGACGGACGCATAAATGCTGACGTTAATCCAAACCTCTTTTTGAATATCCGACCAGGGTGACGAGGCTACCAAACAAAGAAAAAAAACAAATAAGACCGACAACATATCAAGAAATACCATCAATGGGGTATATCCAATTCTATTTTTGATTTGTTTCATAAAACCAGAATGAGCACCTGAATGCTTCAATGAATTATCTCTCAAAACGTCAGTAATTAATAGACAAGGTAAACAAAAGAAAACTTACGACTGAATAAAGGCTATCCACTTCAATTCGATTACTTTGCCATTAGGAACTCAATAATCTTGTCGTACACGGCCTGATGGTTGATCTCGTTATGAATCTCGTGTCTCATGCCCTCATAAATTACGAGTTCAGTCGCGCAACCTTTTTCTTTATACATTTCGGCTAGTTTGACTGGGCCCTTACCCATCTCTCCGACTGGATCGTCCTTACCGGAAATCACAAGGACTTTCTCTTTGCCAGAAATTTTGGCCAATTCCTTTTTCGAATACATGTTGGCCATACCCCTGAGGAACTCGTGCCAGAAGCCACCGGTGTCTTCGTGGCCGCAGAAAGGATCGGCGATGTACTTCTTAACGTTCTCTTCATTGTAGGAAAGCCAATCCAAATCTGTCTTCCTCGATTTGACAGCCTTGCTATAGGCCCCCAAACCGGCGTTCGTGAGGACCTTGCAGGGTTTGTCCCAGTTCCCTTTGTGGACGATGATCTTAGAAAGCCCATAAGCCATTTTCATCTTGGCGTAAGCGGGTCCATTGGAACCACACTCAATTGCAGAAGCAACCGAATTAGGGAACAGTTCAAGAAAACGCAAAACCATGAACGAGCCCATGGAATGGCCCATTATGCTGGTAGGAAGACCAGTCTCTTTTTTTAATTGATCTATTTTAACCTTGGCAGCGGTCACGTTGTCGTCAAAGGCCCCCACCCACCACTTCTCCTGATCTTCGACCGTCGGAGCGTTTAGGCCCTGTCCCACAGCGTCCAGAACATAGACATCGAGGCCTTTTGTGTTGAGAAACTTAGCAAGGTCCTCGTAACGCGTGGCGTGCTCATTCATGCCCGTCATGATTAGGAGGTTGCGTTTCGAACCGACGGTTTTGTAGGCGACGCCCAAAAGCGTGTGTCCACTAGAAAGACTGACGGAGAATTTTTCCATGTGTATGTGTTTCCTCGGTTTTTATTGTAACACTCAACGTAAAACAAGAACAAAGGAACAAGAGACCTTTTTCGTCGGGTAATTTTGCAAAAAACGAAAAATGTCGAATCCGACCATCTAGCAAAGAGAGCAAACCGAATCCTTTTCACTGAAAAATAACCGAGCCGAAAAGAAAGTCCCTTTGGAATTAACCTATTACTGTGTTTATCTTTGTGCGGCTTTTTATCATATGCGTAATGTTATGGTATATTTTAGATGGTAGCAAAAAATGATTTCTGAAATTCTTTTCAACAATTATCGGCTCTTCAAGGGCGAGAATGAGCTTTCCTTTATCGCGGACGGCCGAACCAAAAAACTGTTATCAAATTCTATTTCTCTTGATGATAAAAACATTCTGAAGGCTGTGGCCATCTACGGACCAAACAACTCCGGAAAATCCCACATTTTCCATCTAATGGAGCTTCTAAAATGCATCCTTCTGGGAATAGGCAGTTGCGAGTTTAATCGCGAAATCTTCGCCGATGAACCTCTTTCGACCTTTGCCATCACCTATAACAATAACGATAAAAAGGGATGGATCCGTTACGAGTTCGCCTTTGATTCCCGAACCAAGCGTTTTGTGAAAGAGAGACTTGTAGCCATCACCTACTATCCGGCCGGCACCCCTTTTGAAAAAACGGTGTTTGAAAAAGACGACGAAAACAAGGTCTTCAAAGTTTTGGGTGAGGATCGCTCCGAAATCCTCTCGTTCATTCCCTCAAAATTACCCATTCTCTACTCCATCGAGCTGAGTAACGGGAAGTTAGCCCCTTTATCCGAATGGTTGCTTTCGCTTCAGGCTTTGGGCAACTCCATTGAACTTCTCCGGATGTACGACATCCCCATCAACAAAACGAT
>Ga0183100_1000372_pt1 | contig 41011 bp, 32 predicted proteins | sample Biomet2_FD_127789 | JGI IMG/M metagenome (GOLD analysis project Ga0183100, IMG submission 127789) | Microbial communities from bioreactor (seeded with anoxic lake sediment) at LBNL, California, USA - Biofuel metagenome 2 | ecosystem: Engineered > Bioreactor > Anaerobic > Unclassified ... | reverse complement strand
AACATGGATACACATACGGCATGGTCTACCCAAAAATCATGGTATTCGCTTTCCAAACTTGATGAACAAATGAATGTAGTATGGACGAAGTATTATGGAGGGGATGCATATTATACAATGTGGACAATAAAAGAAACACAGGATGGCGGTTGCCTGATGCTGGGTACGCGCTACGATTACCTGACCCAGAATTATGAACGGGATATTTATATCGTAAGGGTGGATGAAAATGGATTAATAACCTCCACCAACGAAATGCCTCCGCTAACGGTAAGCGAAGCCATTGTTTATCCCAATCCCGGCAGCACACAACTTACCATAGAAACGGCATTAAAAGACCTGCAATTTGAACTATATAGCACCAACGGGCAAACCGTCGTCAGCCAGCCGGTAAATAACGGAACCACCACCGTCAATACGTCTGTTTTACCGGCAGGTGTCTATTTATACCGTTTTATGAATAAAGATAAGATGGTGGAAAGCGGAAAATGGGTGAAGGAATGAGGTCTGGCTGTTGGCTATCGCCAGTTGTTTGTTGATGGTTGTTAGTTGATAGCTAAGCCGGAGGCTTAGTCCCGATCTTTTCGGAATTGGTGGTTGTTAGTTGATAGCTAAGTCCAAAACATAGTCTTCCCGATCCTGAGTACTCAAGAGATTAGCAATTGACCAAAAGCTAACGGCTAATAGCTAACAGCCAATAGCCAACAGCTATTTAAGCACAGCCATAAGTTGTTTCAGCCTGGTTCCGGCAATTTTTACGCTATATTCAAGATTGATACGCCGCGTCTGCGACTGGACAAAATAATCCTGCGCCTGGTGTACTTCCAGCGAAGTGGTTTGCCCCTGGCGAAGCCGGACAAGACAAATGTCCAGGTTTTCGCGTGCAAGTTGTTCGTTGTCTCTTTCTATCTGAAGCATGGATTGCTGATGTTCAAAATCGCTGAGCGAATTCAACAGTTGGGTATTAATCTGAAGTTTTACATTTTCCAGTTCATCGTTGGCCGACTGAAGCTGGGTTTTAGCAATGGAAATCTGACGCAGCTTGTTACCCGACTGGTAAAGTGGAATGGAAATATTGCCACCGAATTGTGGACCCACATTGCGGTTTTTCACTACCGAGCCGGATGAATAATCGTTTTGCGAAAAATAATATCCTGCATCCACACTGAGCGAAGGTAAGCGAAGACGGTTATATTCCTTAAGGCTTAGTTTGGCAATATCCACCTGTTTCTGGTACCAAAGCACGCTGGTATTGGCCGAAAATATTTTCGCGTTAAGCTCTTTGGCGTCGGGCTGATAATCCAGCGGTATGCTGTCGGATACTTCCAGTCCGGCATCGGCAGTCATCCCCAGTAGCTGGTATAAACTCCGTTTGGCGGCTTCGATGGCCGACTGCTGAAGGATGGCGTTTTCGCGATAAACATTCAGGTCAATCTTTGCCTGGAGCATGTCGGTTTTGGGAGCGAGTCCTGCATCGAAAGAAGTAGAGGAGATTTTAACTCTTTCTTCGTTCAGACGCATGGCTTCGTTGATGGAAACAAGCTGTTGCTTTTGCCTTACCACATCGTAATACGAAGCAACCACTTCATATACCGTTTGCAGAACATTTTCCCTGAACAGGATTTCGCCCTGAGCTTCTATTTCATTCAGTTTATTTTTGGTAACAAACATCTTTCCGCCATCGAACAGCGTCCACGAAAGGGCAACTCCCGCATTGATGGCATTGGACGAAAGGGAAGGATTGGTGGCATCGTTCCCCGCCGAAAACTTCTGATAGTTGTCATTCAATGTATATTTGTCGGAACCCGTAAGCGAAACTTCGGGCAACATGCCGGCATTCCCTGCCGTGTTGTTTAGCTTATTGATGTCGGCCTGGCTGCGGGCAATGCGGATGCCGTAATTGTTGTTCAAAGCCGTGGCAATGGCTTCATCCACGGTAATTATCTTTTGAGCCGGAAGCATCGGACTGAAAAAGAGAAAAAGAAAAAGGAATATCGCTGGTGTTTTCATCTTTTTATTCGGCAATTTCGGTTTTAGTTGAATCAGAAGGTATAAATTTTATTTCATCATGTTTTCGTCCCGACATCAGAATATACATGCTTGGAATCACAAACAGGGTGAGTAATAAAGAAAAAAGCAATCCGAAGACCACCACTATCCCTAAGGAAACACGGCTTTCGGCGCCTGCGCCCATGTTAAGGGCAATAGGCAAAGCGCCGAACATGGTAGCGAGTGATGTCATCAAAATGGGACGAAGACGTGCGGAAGCGGCTTCAAAAGCGGCTTCCGCCTTTTTAAGTCCGGCTTTGCGTTTCTGATTGGCAAATTCAACAATAAGGATACCGTTTTTGGTTACCATACCGATAAGCAGCAGCATCCCTATTTCGGAGAAAATATTCAGGGTTTGTCCGAAAATCCATAACGCCAGCATAGCGCCGGAGACGGCAAAAGGAACGGTAAGCATGATGATGAAAGGATCGCGGAAGCTTTCGAACTGAGCAGCTAAAATAAGATAGATAAGCAACAAAGCCAGTATCAGGGCGAACGAAATGTTAGAGTTGCTTTCGGCAAAATCGCGCGAGGAACCCGAAAGGGAGGTGTTAAATGAACTGTCGAGTAGCTTGGAGGCGATGTTCTGCATTTCGGCAATACCTTCGCCAAGGGTTTTCTTGTCGGCAAGGTTAGCCGAAACAGTTGCCGATTTGTAACGGTTAAAATGATACAAAGTGGGCGGATTACTGTTTTCTTCAATCTTAACCAGATTATCCAGTTGAATCATGGCACCGGAATTGTTCCGGATATAAAGCGAACTGATGTCGGCGGGCTTGTTCCTGTCCTCGCGGTCAACCTGGCCTATAACATAATATTGTTTGTTATTTCTCAAAAAATATCCTGTGCGGTTTCCGCTCAAAGCCCAGTTTAAAGCATCGGACACATCTTTTTCATTTACACCCAGACTGGTAGCTTTCAGGCGGTCGACAGTGATATTCAGTTCGGGTTTGTTGAATTTTAAATCCACATCCACATTGCTGAACACCGGGCTTTTTTGTGCCGCATCCAAAAATTTAGGCAGCACCTGCTCTATTTTATTAAAATCTAAGTTTTGAATGACAAACTGAACCGGCAAACCGCGCGAACCCGAAGTGGAAATGGTAGCTTCCTGACTTGCGATGATGCGCGCTTCCGGGATTTTTTTGTACATCTTCGACAGTTTTTCATAGATTTTCTGTTGCGAAACCTTGCGTTCATCAGGCTGGGTAAGCATTGTCATCACATTTCCATTGTTAACTCCCGACGCCATGCCTCCGCCATACCTTGCCATCACAAATTGGGTCTGGGGTATCGAATCCATCTGGAGCTTTACAATTTTATCTATTAAATTCTGCGTTGTGCTGAATTCTGTTCCTTCGGGCGCAGTGATGGAAGTTCGTACAAAACTATGATCTTCCAAAGGCGCTAATTCCGATTTCAATACCTTGGATAAGGAAACAATGAGTAAGATACAAGCCCCGATAATGGCAAACGACATCCATTTATGCTGTATAAAATTGCGTAGTATTCGCCGGTAACCATTTTCGAGACCAACAAAAAAAGGTTCGGTTTTGATATAAAAGCGCGAATGATGTCCAGCCTTGCCGCCGAGTTTTACGTTCAGTACCGGAGTAAGAGTAAGCGATACAAAGGCTGAGATAAGCACGGCGCTGGCAACCACAATCCCAAATTCACGGAACAACCTGCCGGTGAAGCCCTGCAGGAAAATTACCGGAATAAAAACGATGGCAAGCGTGAGGGAAGTTGAAATGACGGCAAAAAATATCTCACGCGAACCTTCAAAGGCGGCCTGCCATTTATCCATGCCTTTTTCAATACGCTTATAGATATTTTCGGTAACCACAATTCCATCGTCCACCACCAGTCCGGTGGCAAGCACAATGCCAAGAAGCGTAAGTACATTGATGGAAAAGCCGGAAATATACATCACAAACAAGGTGCCGATCAACGAGACCGGAATATCTATCAATGGCCGTAAAGCAATGATCCAGCTTCTGAAAAACAAAAAAATGATAGTTACAACCAATGCTATGGCGATGGCAAGGGTTTCAATCACATCTGTTACCGATTGGCGTACAAAAATGGATTTATCGCGGATAACATTCAGGTTTACTCCTGCCGGAAGGTTTTTCTGAACCTGATCCAGCCGTTTATAAAATTCGTCGGCAATCTGGATGTCGTTGGCTCCCGGCATGGGTATTAGCACCAGCGAAAGGGACTGAACTCCGTTGCAACTGGCCGCCGATTCTTCATTCTGCGGACCCAGCACCGCCTCGCCTATATCGCTGAAGCGGATAATCTGGTTATTCTTTTGTTTGATGATAAGATTATTAAAATCATCTTCTGTAACCAGTCGTCCGTATGTTTTGATGGTAAGCTCGGTAGCATTGCCACGGATTTTACCTGCAGGTATTTCGATATTTTCTTTAGCAAGCGCTTCATTCACATCAGCGGGAGTTAATCCGTAAGCCGCCAATTTTTCAGGATTAAGCCAAAGACGCATGGCCGGTTTTTGTTGTCCGTAAATACCAACAGAACTTACGCCGGGTATGGTCTGGAATTTTTGCTGAAGTATATTTTCGGCATAATCGCTCAGTTCAAGCGCATTCATGGATGTACTTTGAGCCATAAGCATGATAATAGGATCGCCATTGGCATCCGACTTGGTTACGGTAGGCTGTGCATCAATATCCTGTGGCAAACTGCGCATGGCTTGCGATACTTTATCACGAACATCGTTAGCCGCCTTTTCCATGTCGGCATCTAAGTTAAACTCCACCGTAATATTACTCGTTCCTATAGCAGAAGTAGATGAAATGGATTTCACGCCTTCTATTCCATTGATGGATTTTTCGAGATTTTCGGTAATCTGCGATTCGATGATTTCGGCATTTGCACCGGTATAGGAAGTCTGAACGGTGATGATGGGCGGATCGATAGCCGGGAAAAGGCGTATTCCGAGAAACGAAAACCCGACCAAACCCATCAACACTATGGCGAGACTTAATACCGTAGCTCCAATAGGCCGTTTTAATGCATAATCTGAAAGTATCATAAGGAGTCGGTTTTAACGTCGGAAAATTTCAGTTTCATGCCGTCCTTGATAAAGAGTATGCCGGTAGTAACCACCGTATCGCCACTTTGTATTCCTTCGGTAATTTCGATGGTTGATTCCTTGCGGATGCCTGTTTTTACGGTAACGAAACTGGCTTTCCCGTTTTTGGATAAAATAACTTGCTTGTTGCGTTCCGAAGGAATGATTGCCTGGGTAGGAATCATCAGCGCCTGGGTATTTCGTCCAAGAATAAGTTCAATAGTTGCAAAAGAACCCGGTGTCAGTTCAGCCGATTTACTGTTGACCAGGGCACGTATTTTCAAATTACGGGTATCCTGTTCTATTTCGCGTTCGGTAGCCATTACCGTAGCACTATAAACCTGATCGTTGCCATGAACCCGGAATTCTATTTTCATTCCGTCTTTCAATTCGCTGCTGTATTGTTCGGGTACGCTGAAATCAAGTTTTAGCTTATTGACTGTGCGTATGGTAGCAAGCGAAGTTGCTGAATTTACGATAGCTCCTACGCTGATATTGCGCAGACCGATCACGCCGTCGAAAGGTGCAAGTATTTCGGTTTTGCGTATCTGCGTTTGCAGAATATCAATATCCGCTTTCATGGAATGTATCTGCAGGACTGTCTGATCATAATCCTGCTGGCTAAGTCCGCTCACTTTCATCAGTTCGCTCTGACGTTTGTTGGTTTGTTCGAGTATGGCAAGCTGTGCCTGAAGTTTTTTAAGATTAGCCTGTAGATCACCATCAAACAATTTGACCAGCAGGCTGCCTGCTTTCACAAACTTTCCTTCGGGTAAATTTATTTTTACTACTCTTCCGGCAACTTCGGGCATAAGCACCGTTTCATCAAAAGGTTTCAGTGTACCTGAAACAGAAATGGTTTTATCCAGGCGGGTGGGTTTTACGACATAAGCGGTTAAAAAAGCCTGGGTTTTGTCTTTTCCATCGTTTTTGCTGGTCTTGGATGATTTGGAATGGCACGAAAACAACAACAAGGCAAATGCTGTTGTATAAATCAGAATATTATTCTTTTGCATAATTAAAATAACGGTATGATATAGTATAGTTTATCGGAGTTTTATGATTAATTTTTTATTATAACGGGGAAATTCAGGATAACCTGAGTTTGACATCAAATGAACGGAAGACTCTTTTCCGGATTTACCATAAAAAGAACCGTGGCAACGACGAACCGATTTCTTCATTTCATTCCGTAATTTATGACACTCGTTTTAAAAAAAACTTGCAAAAACATCGAAAGAAATCTTTCATTTCATTCCGGTAAGTATTTATTTGCTCTCATTAAATTTTTTGCAAAAATAAATATACCGGATAAAAAATTGTTCGTTCCCATGTTACAAAACAGTTAAATCGTATGCCGGTTGCTATTTACAGACGAACCCGTCAGGTTTTGGGCTATTTCCCTCATACTTTATTTTTTAAAATTTAAGCACCCATATGTTTTTATAAATCAATTTTAATTTTTCTTTAGCTTTTTTAGCCGCTTCCAGGGAGGCATAACTGCACAGCGAAATCCGAAATGTTTTATCCTTTTTGATGATACGTACATCATTGAATCCCTTAAGTTTTGCCTTTTCAATTGATTTTTTGGCTTCTTTCAGGGTAGGATAACTTCCGGAAATAAGATGAAAACGGCCTGTTGGAATTGTATCAATAACAATTGTTGATTTTTGAGGATTGGCGAAGCTAAGGCTGTCGGGAGAAATTTTGTTATCGCAAACTGCCGGACTACCTTCGATATCTGCTCCCGCACCAACCCACACGGAAACATATCCTTTGTAAATGCTGACACCCATAGACGACCATTTGTATTTTGCCCAGCTACCTGTATTGAGAAAGAAATCACTGGTAGGGGTATTCTTCCGCCAGAAATCCATTACATTTTGTAAATCCAGAGAATCGCTTTCGTAATAAATCAATTCATAGCCAGGAAACGAATACTGGGTCAGCTCCTTTGGCTTTTCGTTCATACAGCTTTGGCTTGCGGGATCTTTGGTGTAGCAGCACGATTTCCACCTGTCGGATTGCGACCAGCTGTGAAGGTTACAAAAATCTTCATCGGGGTGATGGTTATAAAGATCGCGCGCGTGGTTGTAAGCCACATAGGATAACGATTTGGAAAGCCGGATGGCAGGCAGGCGATTTTTCATCCGGAAATCGTTTATCAGTTTTAGCATCTGAAATTCCTGACTGCTGATGCAAAAATCGGATGGAATATCATTTGAGCCCTTTGCGGCAAAACCCAATGGTTGCAATAAGATAATGATAATAATAAACAAAAATGATATTTTGTTAATTCTCTGCATATTGTTAAGAAATTCTTGTCTGCGGTTTATTTTTCAAAAATAAGGATTTGGTTTCAGTAACAAATAAATGAAAATCTTTTTCCGTAATTAAAAATTCACCCATTTTTACTTTGGCCATTTTAATAAAAACAATCAATTGATAGATCATTGCAACAGTATAAGCCACAGAGGCCGTGATTCCGGCGCCGGCTAATCCAAATCGGGGAATAAGCCAAAGCCCGAGACCAAGCGTAAAAACGAAACCTATACACGAACTTATGGTGTTATGATAGGGTTTGCCCCTTCCGGCAAAATAATGGCTGAACATCATGGAAACAGCGATGGACACAATGCCGACGCTCATGGTTGAAATGACAATGCCAAGTTGTGAAAATTCCTTATGGAACACAAAAACATAAATCTCATTGGGAATCAACATCAGAGCCGCAACTGCTATTACGGTAATGACTGTGGTAAATTTCAAAAAAGCCAGCGTAATCCTTTTAGCATAAGCCTCGTCTTCGGAATTGGATATACGGTAATACTGAACCTGAGCCACACTTTTGCCCACCAGCCAAACACTTTCCGATACCTGAACCCCAACCGAATAAATACCCAACGACGCCCGTCCCAGTACATTTTCAATAATGTAGTAGCTCAGCCGGTAATTAAACAACTGGAAAATACTGGCGACCTGCACATACGAACCGAATTTGAGCATTTCTTTGATAACCGTTTTCAACTTGCTTAAGTTCGAAAATTTCAGGTAAGGTATTACAGGCAACAAACTCAACAGTAATAACAGCCCAAGTGAAAAATACAGCGCATATACAAAAGCTAACGGACTTATCGTATGAAACCAAAAGATGAAACATAACAAACCGCCAATCCTCACCACACTTTCGATTACCGACAGGGTATTGTATAATTTTATCTTTTCCTTTCCGAGTAAAATGCTAAGGTTAATGGCCGATAATGCCTGCAACAAAGAAAGAAACATCACATGAAACGTGTATTCCTGAGGAATAAGTTTGAAAAAGCTCAATACCAAAGAACCGGCTACTGAAATAATCAACGACCAAAGATATGCCGGAAAAAGCAACAGAAAAACATCCTGCCGCGGCACCAGATATATCAAAGCGCCTCCACCTATGAAGTTGCTTATTAGTAAATTAATGGATATTCCTAAAATAATTAGCCCAATGGTCCCTACACCAGCCGCTCCAATATATTTTGAGTTTACTACTACCACAAAAAAACTGAGCAGAGTGATAAGTATTCGCGAACCAGCGGTTCCTATAATATTTTTAAACATCCTTTAATGGCTGATTTTTTTCAAAAGTAAACAATATTTTAAACGTAAAAGATTATGATATAGTATCGTTTCCAAACCAATCATTTAAAATCCCTTAATCTTTAACTTTGATAAACTCTTGCTTAAAATTATTTTAACGGATTTTTCTCTGTTTTGGGATTTTCCAAGTGTTAAAAATATTTAAAATTATTTCTGCAATTTTATTTTATCGTATGTTTTGATTATCTTTACGCCGTATTTACACAATTAAAAAACGACAATATGAAAAATGTAATTAAAATCAGCATGGTAATACTTTTTGTATGTGCCATCGCACAAATCGGTAAAGCGGCAAAGGTAACCGGTATTCCTGATTCGGTACAAAAAATTGTAGAACGGGCTTGCTACGACTGTCATTCCAACGGCGCAAAAGGCTTTGCAAAATCGGCACTGAATTTTGATGGATTTACCGATTACAAAGCATCAAAGCAAATGAGTAAAAAAGAGGCCATTTGCGAAAAGATCTCCAATAAAACTATGCCTCCCAAGGGTTATGTCTCTCGCAATGAAAAGGGAAAGTTAACAGAAAAGGAAATCAGGATAATATGTAATTGGACAAAAGCTCCAATGACCAGCGAACCTAAAAAATAGCTTTGCCCTGTTTATTTTTGTTGCTTTTTAGATTTTTTTGACTATTTTTGACCTCCGAATGCTTACATCATTTATGGGGGCATCTGTTTTATTATGATTTCACAACCCGACAATATAAAAGTATTAATTACCGGCCTAAATATCATATCTTCGATCGGCCTGAATATCAATGAAAACTGGGCTAATCTGGTACAAGGCAAAAGCGGCGTTAAAACCATCCATCTTTTCGACCCATCAACATTACAAACACGTATTGCCGCCCAGCTTCCGGAAAGTTTTGAAGAATATGCTTCCGGTCGGATAAAGAAACATACGGCCAAACAGATGACCCGGGTTACCAAAATGTGTTTTGTTTGCGCCAAAGATGCTGTAGAAGAAAGCAAAATAGATTTTGAACTTCTCGACAAAAGCCGCTGCGGAGTAATATTGGGTGTGGTAAGTACAGGAAATACCAGCGTGGAAAAGGATACTTCCGTAAAAAATACGATCATTAAGAGCATGAATAATGCCATGTCGGCCTGGATTTCGTTGGAATACAAACTGATGGGACCCAATTTCACCATTGCTTCAGCCTGTGCCTCTTCCGCTTATGCCATGGGATTGGGCTACGACATGATTAAAAATGGCATGGCCGACATTGTAATTGTTGGCGGAGCCGATTCCATCATCAATCTGGAAGAAATAGCCGGCTTTAATGAATTATACGCCTTGTCGGTTGAAAATGAATATCCCGAAAAAGCAAGCAAACCTTTTTCGGCCGACCGCGACGGCTTTGTGATAGGCGAAGGCGCCGGAATACTTATCCTCGAATCAGAAAAATCGGCTAAAGCCCGTAATGCAAAAGTTTTTGCGGAAATGGCAGGATACGGTATCAGTAGTGAAGCTTACAACATTATGGCTCCCATGCAAGATGGCGAAGGCATTGTTCATACCATGAAATTAGCTCTTAAAAATTCGGGAATATCTCCCGAAGATATTGATTATATTAATGCTCATGGAACTTCTACTATTTTAAATGATAAGTATGAAGCCATGGCTATTAAAAAAGTTTTTGGGCAACGGGCTAAAGAAATCCCTGTCTCATCATCAAAATCAATGATCGGACATACTATAGGCGCTGCAGGAGCCATTGAAGCGGCCATTACGGTGATGAGTATAGTCAACGATACGGTTACGCCCACCATCAATCTCGAAAATCCCGATCCGGAACTGGACCTCGATTTCGTACCAAAATGTTCAAGAGAACACCAAATAAACTATGCCATGTCCAATTCCTTCGCCTTTGGCGGACACAACGCAAGCATTGTTTTGAAAAAATATAAATAAAAAATACAATAAACCAATTACTTAATATGGGAAAGACAAACGAAAACACAAGAGTAGAAGTAAAAAAAATAGTTCTCGATTTTTTTAGCGAAGAATGCGAAGTTGAACTTTCAGAACTGTCGGAAAACACCAATGTTATTAAGGATATCGAAGGCGACTCATTGATGTTTCTGGAACTACTCGAAATTTTCAAGAAAAAATACCAACTTGATATTGAACTGAAAACCATCGGAAAATATGTGATGAAACATCCGGCGGAAACCCTTGGCGACATCATCAATATGACCTTGCTCATCATTGAACACGAAAATAAAATTCTTGAACTGGCATAGTTTGTAAATATCTTTCAGATTGGAAAATAGTCGTATAGCATTCCTCTTTCCGGCATTTATCAATGAATATTCCAACGACGAAAAACATCAAATATCGGAATATTCCAATATTTTACAGAGTCACCTGGACGAAGCTTCCATAATTACCGGAAGTGATTTGTCATTGGTAGAAATTCATGGTTGTCAAATAACTAACGAATTACTTTCGCAGTACATTGCGTATAGTTATAGTTGCACCCTATCCGATATTTTAAAACAGCGCTCCGTTGTACCCAATTTCCTTTCCGGATATAGCATGGGTATTTATGCCGCTCTTTATCATGGAAATGCCATTTCCTTTACCCAGGGAATAAAACTAATCCGGCAAGCCTACGAGGAAATAAAAAAATGTTGCAACGGAACGCCTTTTGGCATGGCCACCATCGTGGGATTGAACAATATTGATCTGCAACAAATAATTACACAAAATGCTGATAATGTTGAAATAATAAATAAAAACGGAGAATATTCCTTTGTCATTTCGGGCATTTATGCCGAAATAAACCGGATAGCCAACATTTGCCATCAGGAGGGAGCGCTCCATATCCGGTTGCTTCCGGTAGGTAGCCCTTACCATTCGCATTTTATGAACCAAGCCGCTCAGGAATTTGGAAAATTTGTCAATCAATCCGTTATCAATGATTCTAAAGTTGAAATAGTTTCAATTATTAATCAAGGAATTATAAAAAATGCCGCAGAACTCCGAAAAGAGCTGGTGATGAATATTTGTTCGGGAATAAACTGGTTTCTGACGATGGAATTCATGATAAAACAGGGAATAAACATCTTTATCGAATGCGGTGCTGGCGATAGCCTGACCAAAATTGCCAGATTTATTGACGGCGATTTCAAAATGTATCCGATGAATAAACTGAACCATTTGCTGATTAACACTAAAAACATTTAAAATCAATAAATTATTAATAACTTACTAATATTCAACAATATGACAAAAGAAGAAATTTTACAGTGGCTCGATGCCCATAAAGTTTTTTACCTGGCAACCACCGAAGGAAACAAACCACATGTCCGCGGATTGATGTTGCATAAAGCCAACGAAAATGGTATTTATTTCACAACTACCAAAGTCCGTGATTTATATAAGCAATTAGTAGCCAATCCGGAAGTTGAACTTTGTTTTCACGAGGACAAGATGCAAATCAGGGTAAGCGGCCGGATTGAAGAACGCGACGACGATATTGAATTGAAAAAAGAAATTGCTGCCGTCCGTCCGTTTATGAAACCCTGGCTCGACCGTACCGGTTTTGGACCGATGGCTGTTTTTAGAGTTGTGGATTGCGTGGCTACAGTTTGGACAATGGAAACCACCCTTGCCCCAAAAACCTACGTGCCGCTGACCTAATTTATCTGGTACATTTTATATCTCAACCGAAGAAGTGTTCTGAATAATGGTTCACGGAGTTTCATCCGCGATTGCATTTCCATCGCTTCTTTCAGCATTTCAGGTGTAGGAGTTGATTCCCATGCCGGAACGCCATTTGGATTTTTGGAAGCAAACTGGTTGATCCGGAAATATAATTCGTCCTCACCTATGCTGCCGGAAATGTAAAATACCGGTTTTAACAATGAATCGGTGGGCTTAATTATTTTTTCAGCTAAAGCGATCTCACAAAGTCTGGTTTGTGGATATATGCGTAAACCGGCTGAGAGATACGCCATGTCGTATTTATACACCCATTTTTCGATGAACCCGAATGTTTCGTCAAGGGTTTGTGCATTTTCACCCGGACCACCGAACAGGAAAAACCACATGGTGGGCATACCCGATTGTTGAATAAGACGCGCAGTATTTTCCAATTCCTTCAGGCTAAAATTTTTATCCAGGTTGGCAATCATGCGTGGTGAAGCCGAATCGGGAGTGCAGTCTATCTGTGTAAAACCGGCTTGTTTCATCAAATCAAACAATTCGGCGCTGGTATGTCTGGGATTTATTCCCATGGTGCGCAGACGAATTTTCAGTTTCCTTCGGATGATTTCGCGGCAGATGGCTTCGGCATGGCCAGGCGGATCATTAAACGTAGAATCAATAAATTCAAAAATTATATCGCCCAATTGCTCATTGGCTTTTTCTATCTCATCGGCTATAGCTTTGGGGGTTCGCAGGCGGTACTGGACACCTTCAATTACCGGATAGGTGCAGTAAATGCAACGATGATAACAGCCCCGTTTGGTTTGTACTGAATAACTTCCTCTCCGTCGGTAAGGTTCAAAATCAATCTTGCGATACATTTCAGAAAAAGGCAGTTTGCCCAAATCATATGGCGCGGATGCAGAAATAGTATTGTTAAACGAATTTTTAGTGATTATTCCCGGAAGCCCATCGGTAGTTTTACCCGATTCCAGACATTTTAACAAATTTAGCAATGCCTGTTCACCTTCGCCAATAATTCCATAATCTGCGCCCGTCAGCCTCATCCATTCGTTTGGAAAAATGCTAAAACCGCTTCCGCCTAAAATCACCGGAACAGTCGCGATTTTTTGTACCGGTTTGATGAAGGTATTGATAAGTTGATCCGTATATTCTTTGGGATTGGTTTTAACCATATTATCAACATTCCGTATGCTGAAGCCAATATAATCGGGACGGAATTGATGAACTGCCGTTTTCAGGTTTTCAATTTTTTCAAAAACCCCATCGAAAAGTTTCACATCAAATGTTCCTTCCAGGGAAGAAGCAAGCAGGCACAGCCCCAGCGGAGCCACCGGATACGGAGCCTGTTCGGTATTGGTATTTACAAGGAGTACTCGCTTCATCAAATCAATAATTAGGAAAGCCCAAAGCTAAATAACATCGGTTCCTTTCTTGATTAGCCAAAGTTTTCCCACACTTTCATAAAATTCTTCCAGGGGCATTTTCGTTTTCATTACCGCATTGAAGAAATTGTATTTTGCTAAATCAAAATCAATGATTTGAGATTTAACTTCCTCATAATAAACTGTTCCTGGCATAGGGGAAAGTATCGTGTATCCGGCATAAACTACTTTATGTTTGCCGGAATAATCGGATAATGCCTTGAAATCGTCCGGGGCATAATCGCAAGGAATGACGTAATTTCCGCGGAGTTGAACATCGTTTTGATGAAAAACATTGATCGCTTCTTCTATCAGATGCGCCGATGCGTGTTTATTATAACGCTTTAATTCACTTTGCCGGAATGATTCAAACCCACAGATAACCACTTTTAAACCACCTTTTGCCAATTTTTCAATCAGTTTGGGATATTTTACAGCCGTGTCGAAACGGATATCCATGATAAAAGTTTTCTGTATGCCCTCTTCGGCGATACGGTCGAAAAGTTTATCAATAAAACCGACATTTACAATGGTATTGGCGTCGGCAAAACGCACCACTTCATAATCGTCAACCGCTTTAAGTTCATCAATTACACTTTCTATTTTCCGCTGAAGGAATTTTCCGTCGTGTTGTTTCCAGATGGAACAAAACGAGCATTGGTAGGGACAGCCCAACGACGTAAACAAATAAGTGCTGGCATGAGGACTTCCGCCGACTCTATATGTTGAAATCCAACGTTTCAAAAGGCTGCGGTCGGGCATGATAAAATTACGTCCCGCAGGATACCAGGGTTTTACCGGAGCTGAAGTCTTACGGAAAGTCGTTGCAGTATTAATAAAAATGCCTCCGATATGGTCGAAGGATTGATGTTTCGCTTTAGCGATGACAATCTGGCGGAAGATGCCTGCCGATTGTCCCGGACAAACAATATCCACTTCCGGCCGGGCAAAATCACCCGGACAAAGAGAGGTATGCAAACCTCCGGCAACGGTTAATATTTCGGGATTAAACCGTTTGGCTACCCTGAAAATTTCCATCCCTGCCCAATATTCTGAAGCAATAAAAGTAACTCCCACAATATCGGGCTTAACCAGAAAAAGTATATTATCAATGAGCTGAGAAAGCGAAGGCGAATCGGGAAAAAGATCATATTCCCCTTTCAGGTCAATAAAAGTTACATCAAAATCTTTGACCGCTGCTGCAACTGTTAACAATCCCAGTGGCGGACCGATTAATTTTTTATGAATAAAACGCTTGGCTTCGTCCGGAGCATAGCGTAAAATACTATTTATGGGCGAGCGTGGCGGGTTGATTAAAAGAATTTTCATCCGTAAGTTTTATAATAACGACAATTTCAATCCGTAATACGGAAAATGCAATGTCATGATTTTTATGGATGTCAAAAATGCGAAAAAATCCTCAAACCTGGTTTAAAAAAGAAAATATTACTTGACTTTTATTTTCCCACCGGGTTTCAATACCGCATTTTTCTTCATTTTGTTTAGCGTATACAATTTTTTCAGCGGTATTCCCGATTTCCGTGCAATTTCCGACAGGGAATCTCCTTTTCGTATGGTATAATATTTGCGTCCGCGATAGGATTTTCCCACCGATTTTACATCGTGTTTCGAAATCTTGGAACGGATAAAGGAATTGCGTGTGATCATCAGCGTATCCGACAACAGATCGTGATCGGTAAGACTCATAATGTTCATCGGATTAAATGGTTCGCCAAGGTAACGCGTTTCAAAATGGAGGTGAACACAGGTGGCATGCCCGGTGTGCCCGCCTAATCCGATGGGATCGCCGGCTTTTATGGGTTGGTCCACACGGGCAATAATTTTGTTTAAATGTCCGTAAAGGGTTTCAATACCATTGTTATGGCGAACGACTACCATGTTGCCATAACCTCCGTAACGTCGGGCGATACGTACCGTGCCGTCGAAAGCACAACGGATGGTATCGTTTAAATTGCACCGGATATCAACTCCCGCATGGAAATGACGCCCGCGATAGCCAAAAGGAGAAAGTAACTGTCCTTCGTAAGGAAAGATAAAAGGGCTATCTCCTTCGTTGTACAAAGGAATAACAGTGGTATCATTTTTGGCCGGTATGTTGCTTACATCAAACCGTCGCACATGGAGGGTATCCCAATTATGTTCATTAACAAAATCTCCGGGAACAAAAATAAGATCGGGAGGAATAAATTTCTGGCTTGTTGTGTCGGGACTTTCGTCGGGTTGAACATTCAATGGCCTGCCAATAAACCGTGAATTATCAAAGACATCTTCTTTCTGTGGCGTTCTTTCGATGACCGCGGCTGTTATCAGACTGTCGGTTGTTGTATCTGCGGTACGACCAACAGATAACGGAAGAGTAGTTCCAAGGGTCATTACGGGTATGAGTGTATCGGATGGATTAGAATGCAACAAGGTTTTGTTTTCAATAAAAAATGCAGAAGTGTCAATAATTACACCCTGCGCCGTTACCATGTCTGTTATAAATAATAGACAAAGAACAACAAATAAGCTTTTTAAAAAATCTGGTTCGTTATAAATCATAGGCTGCTAAATGGTTCGGAAAAAATAAAATTTCCATTTACTTAATTGAACGCCAAAATTAATGATTAATTGCCAAAAAAAGGGCTTGCCTCTGTTAATAATACTTAAAAAACATTAAAACATTGCCTAAAAGGGTTATTGTAATTTTTTCATTATCATCAAAAATAGTATAATTTTGCTTACCAAAATAAAATGATCTTTTGTTAAGTTGAAATAAATAAAAATATTAGTATGAAGCGATTATATTTTACATTCCTGATTGCAGTCCTTTTTTCTGTTCTCACTTTCGGGCAGGAAAACAATGGCAAAACAGACCTCATTACAAAGAAAAATATGAAATTAAACAGCAACATTATGACTCCGGAGGTTCTTTGGTCGTTCGGCAGGATAGGTGAATCGGTGGTGTCGCCCGACAAAACCACGGTATTATTCGGTGTTACGTATTACGATATTCAGCAAAATAAAGGCAACTGCGACCTTTATACCATAGGTGTTGATGGAAAAAACCTTAAACAAATTACGTCAACTCCCGGAAGCGAATATAATGCTACCTGGCGACCCGATGGTAAAAAAATAGGATTCCTGTCGGCACAGAGCGGCGAGATGCAACTTTATGAAATCAATCCCGACGGAACGGATACTAAACAAATTTCTTTTATCAACGGAGGAATTGACGGTTTTAAATATTCGCCCGATATGAGCAAAATCCTGTACATCCAGGAGGTGAAAGTTGATAAAAACACACAGGACATTTATCCCGATCTGCCCAAAGCTTCCGGACGCATCGTGGATGATTTGATGTATCGCCACTGGGATCAGTTTGTTGACACCTATACTCACATATTTGTAGCCGATTATAACGAAAATAAAATTACCGAAGGAACCGACATTATGCCCGGCGAACCCTGGGAATCGCCACTGAAACCCTTCGGCGGTTTGGAACAGATTAACTTCAGCCCCGATAGCAAAACCATTGCATATACCTGCCGCAAACTCAAAGGAAAAGAATATGCCCTTTCCACCAATTCCGACATTTATCTTTATGCCATAGCTACTAAAAAAACCACCAACCTTACCGAAGGAATGATGGGTTACGACATCAGCCCGGTGTATTCGCCCGACGGCAGTAAAATAGCCTGGGAAAGCATGGAACACAACGGTTACGAATCGGATAAATCGCGATTGTTTGTTCACGATTTCACTACCGGCACCAAAACCGATTATTCCAGAGACTTTGACCAGAATAGCAATGGGCTCACCTGGTCGGATGATGGCAAATCAATCTATTTTATCAGCGATATTCACGCAACGGATGAAATCTATCGTTTAGATCTGAAAAATGGAAAAATTATCCGCATAACCGATGGAATTCATAATTATTTAAACGTTGCCGTTGCCGGCAAAATGCTCATTGCCCAGCGTCAATCCATGTCGTCGCCTACCGAAATTTATGCCGTGAATCCCAAAGATGGGAAAGAAACCCAGATTACGTTTGTGAACAAGGATTTACTCGATCAGTTGAAGTTCGGGAATGTGGAAAAACGCTGGATTAAAACCACCGACAATAAGGAAATGCTCACCTGGATTATCTATCCGCCCAATTTCGACCCAAACAAAAAATATCCGACCCTGCTTTATTGCGAAGGTGGACCTCAGAGTACCGTCAGTCAGTTCTGGTCGTACCGATGGAATTTCCAGATGATGGCTGCCAACGATTATATCATCGTAGCGCCAAACCGCAGAGGCTTACCCGGCTTCGGAACAGCATGGAACGAACAGATAAGCGGCGATTACGGCGGGCAAAATATGCAGGATTATCTTTCGGCTATTGATTCCATGAAAAAAGAGCCTTTTGTGAATGCCGATAAGTTAGGTTGCGTAGGTGCAAGCTACGGCGGTTTTTCGGTGTACTGGCTTGCCGGAAATCACAACAAACGTTTCAAAGCATTTATTGCCCACGATGGCATGTTTAACCTCGAAAGCCAATATACCGAGACCGAAGAAATGTGGTTTGTAAACTGGGATTTAGGTGGTCCGTTCTGGGATAAAGACAATGCAACAGCTCAACGCAGTTATGCCAATTCGCCTCACAAATTCGTTCAGAACTGGGATACTCCTATTTTGGTCATTCATGGTGAAAGGGACTACCGCATTCCAGCAACTCAGGGCATGAGCGCCTTTGATGCCGCCGTATTGCGTGGTGTTCCGGCCAAGATGCTTTATTTCCCCGACGAAAATCACTGGGTTCTTAAACCGCAAAACGGAATTCTGTGGCAACGCACTTTCTTCGGATGGCTGGATAAATGGCTGAAGTAATAGTTGATTGTTGATTGTTGATTGTTGTTAGTTGATTAACCTGACAGCGTACGAAGTACCTGTCAGCGTTAAAAATAGTTGATTAACTTGTCAGCATTAAATTAGCTACCGGCAATAATCAGTTGTTTGATCTGGTCGATATCATCGGGATGAAACCAATGAATTTCCTTGTCGCGCATAAACCATGTCATCTGGCGTTTGGCATAACGGCGGGTATGGGTTTTGATGTCGGTGATGGCTTGTTCGAGCGTAATTTTTCCATCGAAATATTCAAATAATTCCTTATAGCCAACGGTATTTAACGCATTATGATGCCGTAGCGGATAAAAACTGCGGGCTTCTTCAAGCAAGCCCTGTTCAATCATTTGGTCAACACGCAGCCCGATAATTTGGTTTAGCTCTGCCCGTTCGCGGGAAAGTCCTATTTTTAATATGTTGAAATTTCTCGGCTTGGGTATGCCATTCCGTAGTGAAGAATAAGGTTTACCGGTTTGCAGGCAGACTTCAATGGCACGGATGAGGCGCGTAGGATTTGCCAGGTCAACGATGGCATAATATTCGGGGTCCAATAGTTTTAATTTGTTGCGCAACTCTTCTATTTTATTGCTTTGAAGTTCTTTCCGCAAATCGGGATCGGGATCGGGAAGTTCATCTATTCCATGGCAAACGGCATTGATATATAAACCCGAACCACCAACCATAAGCAATTGCGTTTTGGTTAAAAAAAGACGGCCGAGCAAGGCTAAAGCATCCGTTTCATAACGCGAAACATTATAATAATCATGAATGGAAAGATTGCCTATAAAATGATGAGGTACGGTGTTTAATTCCGTTTCGGAAGGAGCGGCAACTCCTATTTTTAATTCCCTGTAAAACTGCCGTGAGTCAGCCGAAAGGATTTCGGTATTGAGATATTGAGCGAGTTGTATGCTTATGGCCGTCTTGCCAACGGCGGTAGGTCCGGCGACGACAATAAGCCTTGAGTGTTCTGGGTCAGAATTTGACTTCTTCAAATCCATCATTGAGTTCGCTGAAGTCGGGATCAACTTCGGCATTGCCAAACAGATCGTCTTCCTCTTCTGTCCCAATGTCGTTTATCTCATCCGACTCATTATCCATTCCGGGATAAGCTGCCGGAACTGAACCCGGTTTAGTGGGTAAATCGCCGATACTTTTGGTGCATCTTGGAAAACTGATACCGGGAGTGGTGTAAGATACTATTTTGGATAATTCAATATAAAAGGTTTTAAGATCGATGAAATCATAAACATAAAGCATACGCTGATGCGGGTCGTCAATAAAATTCTTAAGGATGGCATTATTCATGGTAAAGATCGGAATCTTTTTCCGCGTCTTTTCTTCATCCTCTTCAACTTCTTCTTCCTCCGTTTCTTCGCTCATATCGAGCAGGGTAATTTCCTTTAGTTTGCGCCAACCGCTGTTGCATATATAAAACGAAGCTAATTCCTCTCCGTTTAAGCCGGTGGATTCAAGTAATATGTCGTGAAAATCTTCAAATGTCTGACTTGGCAGGATTTCTATCTCCCTTACAAAATCTTCCTGATTTTCAAACAGAACTTTGAATTTATAAACGTTCATCCAATTAAAATTTTAAAGTTCAAAAGTACAAAAAATTTGAATAGATAGCGATCTTTGAGGTAAAAACTCATAAAATATTATAATTATAGCATGTTACAATTTAGGTTTGAAGTACCTGATTTAATAAAACCTTTGCAATAGCACCACTCTCTCCTCGCCCGCCGGTAACAATGATTGCCCCAATTGTCGGCAAAATCGCCCCTTCCGTCGGTTATCTTTTTGGGAACCTAAAACCGACCATACTTTTGTATCGTGAAATTACAGGAAGAAGGGAACCAACCCGGAATTGAAACTAAAAATGTATAACATTAAAAACTAAAGATAAATGACAATTAAAACAAAATTTCTGTTTATTGCTGCCGGTTTTTACCTACTGATAGCCTGTTCAGCGAAGGGATTTAGCCAGACCATCGACAAAACCTGGAGTTTGAACGATTGTATCCGGTATGCACTGGAAAAGAATATCCAGATACAACAAACGCAACTAACATCCCAAAAGAAGGAACTTGCTGGCGAACAGGCAAAAACCGACCGCTATCCTTCGGTAAGCGCTTCCGTAAGTCAGAACTTCGGATGGAACAAAACGCTGGATGTGGAAAAAAATAAATATGGCAATTATTCCGGTTCCAACAGCACCGGTTATTCGGTAAATTCCAGTGTAACCCTTTTTAACGGTTATAAATTGAAGAACACCATCAAACAGTCGGAACTGGAAGTAAACGCAAGCCGGTACGATACTCAGACTACCCAAGAAAATGTAAGTCTGAACATTTTGAATGCCTATTTACAGGTACTTTATTCCGAAGAACTGGTAAAAAACAGTCAAAAGCAGATTGAGTCATCGGAAGAGCAGCTTCGTCTTGCCAGAGAACGTCTGAATCTGGGAGCCATTTCGCAAGCCGATTATCTACAGGTGAAATCGCAATTAGCAAGTGAAAAACTTACACTTGCCAATGCCCAAAGCCAGCTTTCCATCAATAAAGTTACGCTTATGCAATTGATGGAACTTCCGGTAACGTCGAATTTTCAAATTGTTCATCCCAATTTTGGCGACAACATCAATCAACACCGGATATCGGATGCCGAAAGCATATTCCGTACAGCCCTTGCCATAAAACCGCAGATAAAAAGTGCAGAACTCGGACTACAAAGCGCTCAGGAAAATGTAGATATTGCCAAAGCGGGTTTCCTTCCTCAGCTATCGCTTAACGGAGGCTTAAGCACCGGCTATTCGAGTGGTCTGGACGAACTGGGATATGGTTACCAGGTGGGAAATAAGATAAATCCCAGCGTTGGACTCAGCCTTTCCATTCCTATTTATCAGAACAAACAGATCCGTAACCAGGTACAAACGGCAAATATAGAAGTACAAACGGCGACATTGAACATGACCGATACCAAAAACGAATTGCGCAAATCCATCGAACAGGCTTGCGTCGATGTTACCTCAGCCGAAAACGAATACGAAGCAAGCCGCGAGCAATATAAGGCAACATTCGAATCGTACCAGGTTTCTTCGGAAAAGTTTGACCAGGGACTGTTGAGTTCGGTAGATTTTCTGATTCAGAAAACAAACCTGATTGAATCGGAAAGTAGCTTTTTACAATCAAAATATAAACTAATTTTCAGCTATAAAACACTCGATTTTTATTCAGGAATACCTTTAGGATTATAAAAACAAATAAGAGATAATTAAAATGAAAACAAATAAGAAAATATTAGTTACTGTTCTGGCCGGAGTGGCTGTGCTTGCTACCATACTGTTAATAACCCGATCATGTCGTAAAGAAACCCAGCGTATCACGTTTGAAACGGCAAAAGTAGCCAAAAGCACCATTACCAATACGGTAACGGCGACCGGAACATTGCAAGCCATAAAAACGGTAGATGTCGGTACACAGGTTTCGGGTGTTATCAGTAAACTTTACGCCGATTACAATTCCCATGTAAAAAAAGGACAGTTGTTAGCCGAATTGGACAAACGGTCGCTAACGATGAACCTGCAAAATTCCCAGGGCAATTATGAAAACGCAAAAGCCGAAGTTACGTATCAGACTTCCAATTATGAACGCATCAAGGCGCTTTGGGCCAAAAAATTAGTAGCAGAAAGCGATTATGACTTAGCTTTGTATAATTATACCAAAGCAAAAGCAAGCCTTAAAACGGCAACTTCTGATTACGAAAAGGCAAAGGTGAACTTAGAATATGCCTATATCTATTCACCTATTGATGGAGTGGTTCTTAAAAGGTCTGTGGACGAAGGACAAACCGTAGCAGCCAGTTTTAGTACTCCTACCCTGTTTTCTATTGCCAACGATCTTACCCAGATGCAGGTGGAAGCAAGCATTGACGAAGCTGACATCGGGCAAGTAAAAAATGGCCAGAAAGTAAGTTTTACCGTAGATGCTTTCCCCGACATGAAGTTTGGTGGGGAAGTTACCGAGATCAGGATGCAACCGGTAACTACCAACAATGTGGTTACGTATACGGTAATTATCAAAGCGCCCAATCCCGATTTGAAGCTGATGCCGGGAATGACGGCAAGCATTGTCGTTACCGTGGAAGAAGCAACGGATGTTTTATGTGTTCCAAGCAAAGCCTTGCGGTTTAAACCCGATAGCGCTTTAATGGCAACTTATCTTAAAAATTCGCCGAACGATGAAAACAATAGCAGCATGAAAAAAGCAACGGCCGCTACCGACAAAAATAACGGCCAGGAATATTCTGAATTATGGGTAAAAGTTGGAAACAGCATACATCCCGTACGCGTTCAGGTAGGAATAAACGATGATATCCATGCCCAGATTATTTCAGGATTGCAGGAAGGCGAAGAAGTAGTTATTACCATGACTTCGTCGGGCAATTCAGATAGTAGCAGTAGTAAAACCACAACCGGCACAACCTCCAAAAGCCCGTTTATGCCAACGCCGCCTAAGAGAAAATAATGATGAATTCCATGGACAAAAGAATCATAGAAATAAAGAATCTGCGGAAAGATTTTCATGTGGGTGAAGTTACCGTACATGCTTTGCGCGGGATCAATCTTCAGATAAGCGCAGGAGAGTTTGTAGCCATCATGGGTGCAAGCGGTTCGGGAAAATCGACTATGCTGAATATTCTGGGATGTTTGGATAAACCAACTTCCGGGGAATATTTGCTGGACGGAGTACCGGTGGCCGGATTGAACAAAAACGAACTGGCAAACCTGCGGAACCAGAAGCTTGGATTCGTATTCCAGTCATACAATCTGCTGGCACGAACTTCTTCGCTCGAAAACGTTGAACTACCCTTGTTTTATAATTCCAAAATCAAAGCCAAGGAACGTCGTGAGCTTGCATTGCATGCCTTAGAATCGGTAGGCTTAGCCGATCGCATGCATCACATGCCCAACCAGCTTTCGGGCGGACAACAGCAACGCGTTGCCATTGCCCGTTCGCTGGTGAACGACCCGGTGGTGATATTAGCCGATGAAGCAACGGGAAATTTAGATACCCGTACTTCTTACGAAATCATGGCTTTGTTCCAGGAATTGAATGAGAAGGGAAAAACCATAGTGTTTGTAACCCACGAACCGGATATTGCCCGGTTTACCTCAAGGAATCTCGTGTTCCGCGATGGTATTATCCTGCAGGAAAAACAGGTTACCGAAAAATATAATGCAAAGGAAATGCTGGAAAATATGCCAGTAAATGCAAATCTTGAATAAATACAGCCATGAATTATTCTAATCTGATAAAAATAGCATTAAAGGCGCTGCGCCGGAATAAGCTCAGGGCTTTTTTAACCATGTTGGGAATCATCATTGGCGTAGCATCGGTAATTACCATGCTGGCCATCGGACAAGGTTCCAAAAAAAGTATACAGGATCAGGTTTCAGGCATGGGAGCCAACCTGATCATGGTTATGCCTGGCTCGCAGTTCCGGGGCGGTGTGCAGATGGGCAATTCGAGCAGTCAGAATCTGACGATGGAAGATGCAACCGCCATAGAAAAGCTTTGTCCTTCCATAAGTATGATCTCACCCGAAGTAAGAAACAGCGGGCAGGCCATTTATGCCGATGAAAACACCCCAACCACCATTTACGGGGTAAATGAGAACTATCTTGAAATTAAAAAACTATCGCTGAAATCGGGGCGTGGGTTCACCGAAAAGGAAATTAAATCGGCAGCTAAAGTTTGCCTGATCGGTAAAACCGTGCTCGAAAATCTTTTTGGCAAAAATGTGGATCCCATCGGACAAAGCATCCGTTTCAAGAATATACCGATGAAGATTATCGGCGTACTCGAATCCAAAGGCTCAAATACCTTCGGTCAGGACCAGGATGATCTTTTGCTGGCGCCCTATACTACCATACAAAAACGTATGTTGGCGATCACCTACGTGCAAGCCATTAATGCTTCTGCCGTAAGCGAAGCCAAATCGAAATTAGCCGAAAGTGAAATCGAATCGTTGCTCAGGGAAAGGCACAAACTGAAAGCTACCGACGAAAATGACTTTAATGTCCGTTCGCAGGAAGAATTAGTAAGCACCTTGAGTTCCATCAGCAATGTACTTACCGTATTGCTTGGCGCCATTGCCGGCATCTCGCTGCTGGTTGGAGGCATAGGTATCATGAATATCATGTACGTTTCGGTAACCGAACGCACGCGTGAGATCGGATTACGGATGTCGGTAGGCGGACGCGGCAATGATATCATGATGCAGTTTCTTACCGAATCCATGTTATTAAGCGTCATCGGCGGATTAATTGGCATTTGCCTGGGAATAGGCGCTTCGCGCGTCGTTGCTCTGGTGATGAACTGGCCGGTAGTGGTGATGCCGCAGGCTGTAATATTATCCTTTGTGGTTTGTACGGTTATCGGGATCTTCTTTGGATGGTATCCTGCACGCAAAGCCGCCAGCCTCGATCCTATTGATGCTTTACGTTATGAATAATTCTTTGTATTTTTGAAAAATCAATTCAAACCGATTATGCACACACCATTTTTGACCGGAAAAAAGCTTTACCTCTTTCTTCATATCGCAGCCTGGTCTATTTTGTTCATTCTCCCGACCTATTTTCTTTATATGGATTCAAGCCATGATGTAATTTTCCTCGCCAGAACCTATCTTCATACGATTTTTCTCGCTTTTATTTTTTATATAAATTATCTGTGGCTTGCACCAAAGTTTTTCTTCAAAGAAAAGAAGGTGCATTATTTCGTTTCTGTAATGCTATTGATTGCGTTTACCACACTTTTATTTGCATTTACCAATAATCAGCTAAATCCAAAGCATGAATGGGAAAAAGAGATGAATATCCAAATGCAGATGCAGCAAGAACTCAGCATTAATAAGCCTCCTGACATGCCTCCTTCTCCGGATACAAGGAAGCCTAAACCGCCCAAAGGCTGGCCCGTTTATAATTTTGTATTGAATTCATTACTCATTACCGGATTTGGACTGGGGTTGCGTTTTTCGGAAAAGATGATACAAACCGATAAAAGACGTAAAGAAGCCGAAAAAGAAAAACTGAATTCGGAATTGGCATTGCTCAAAAACCAGATAAGTCCGCATTTTTTCTTTAATACGTTAAACAACATCTATTCATTGGTGCAAACCAACACCGATGATGCGCAAAAAGCCATTCTTCAGCTCTCCAAACTGATGCGATACCTCATCTACGAATCGGAAGAGGGAACTACCCCATTGGGAAAGGAAATTGAGTTTATGAATCATTATATCGACCTGATGCAACTCCGCATCAACAACAAGGTGGAACTGAAGGTGGATTTTCCGGAAATTATAGAATTGATTCCCGTTCATCCGTTGTTGTTTATTCCTTTTATCGAAAACGCCTTTAAACACGGGATCAGCTATCGCGAACCTTCTTTTATCCATATAAAGATGCAAATCAACAACGGTATTCTTTGGTTCACCTGCGAAAACAGCATCAATACCCAAAGCGAAAGCATGGTAAGTTCCGGATCGGGCATTGGTCTCGAAAACATAAAGAAACGTCTTGCTTTGTTATATCCAGGTAAATATACCCTTGACATCAGCAATACCGACCGGCAATACAATGTCTCCCTCAAAATAATAACCACTTAGAAATAAAAACAATGATAAGTACCATTGCCATTGACGACGAACCGCTGGCGCTGAAACTCCTCAGCGGATATATTGCAAAGACTCCTTTTCTCTCCCTCGAAGGAGAGTTCGACAATCCATTGGCGGCAATAGAATTCCTGGAACATACCGCCGTAGACCTGATTTTCCTCGATATACACATGCCCGACCTCAGCGGAATAGAATTTGTACGCGCATTGGCAAGCAATCCGAAGATTGTATTTACCACCGCCTACGAAAAATATGCCATCGAAGGATTTAAACTCGAGGCTATGGATTATTTGCTGAAACCGTTCAGCTATGAAGAGTTCCTGGTGGCGGCACAAAAAGCAAAGAAACAGATAGAACTGGAACAGAAAGCCACCATAACCATAGAAGCCAACAATGAATTCCTGTTTCTGAAATCGGATTACAAGATCCGCAGGATTAATTTCGACGATATCCTGTATATTGAAGGATTGAAGGATTATGTAAAGGTATACCTGCGGAACGAACCCAAACCCCTGCTTACCATAAGCTCGATGAAACAGATAGAAGCCAAACTGCCCGTTACCCGGTTTATGCGTGTGCACCGTTCATTCATCGTTAACCTCAGCCGGATTGAGATCATCGAACGGTTCCGCATTGTGTTTGGCAAGGTATATATCCCCGTCAGCGACCAGTACAAGGATAAGTTCCAGGAATATCTTAATCAGAACTTTTTGTAGAATGGCTCTCCGTCGCTGAAGCCGGTTAACGAAGCCCTATTGCTTAATCACGTAACATTAGATACATACTATTCACTGATTATAATCATCCTTTGCCTTGCTAACCTGGTTAAGGATGAATTATAAAATGAATCGAAAAAATAATTTCCTGCCGGACCTTTTTAAACGCAATGTGTCGCGGTTTTAATGAACAATGTCGGCTCTTAAACGCAGTGTGTCGCGGTTTAAATGAACAGTGTCGGCTCTTAAACGCAATGTGTCGCGGTTTAAATGGACTGTGTCAGCTCTTAAACGCAATGTGTCGCGGTCTAAATGAACAGTGTCGGCTCTTAAACGCAGTGTGTCGCGGTTTAAATGGACTGTGTCAGCTCTTAAACGCAATGTGTCGCGGTTTAAATGAATAGTGTCGGCTCTTAAACGCAATGTGTCGGGAATTAAATTCACTTTTCAATCCGATTAATTGAGTGTAAAAACAAATTAACGCACTCTTCAAACAAATAAATGGAGTGTAAGAACAAATTAATGGACTGTTCGGACAAATAAATGAAGTGTAAAAATGGATTAATACACTTTTCAAATAAATAAATGGAGTGTAAAAACAAATTAACGCACTCTTCGAACAAATAAATGAAGTGTAAAAACAAATTAATGCACTCTTCGGACAAATAAATGGAGTGTGAAAATAAATTAATGCACTAAAAAATGAAAGAAAAATAACCCAATCAAGAGAATTAAAACCCTGGCTGGGTTAAGCTAAAATATCCTACCAAAAAAAACGATGAATTTATTTGCATAATTAAAATATTTGTATTTTAGCTGATAAAATCATTATTCAATAAAAAGGATAGATTTCTTTTTAATTAATAAAGAATTTGAAACCACTATTAAAAAAGTGGCAGATATAATGACAATTAAACAACTATAATAACTGATTGAAAACAATAGAAACATGAAAAAATTAATCCTAATTTTAACAATCCTAATTTCAGGAAATGCCTTTTGTAATAAAATAGATACTATCCCGGCTAAATCAAATATTACGGATGTAACCGTATTCTTTAATGGCGCTCAAATTACCAGACATGCTGAATTGAATGTAAATAAGGGAAAACATCTTGTAATCATGGATAAATTACCTCAGGAAATTAATTCCCAAAGTATCCAAGTAAATGGAATTACTGATTGCAAAATACTTTCGGTTAAGCATCAGTTAAATTATCAGAATGAAAATAAAAAAGGAACCGAAGAATTGGATGCTGAAAATAAAATCAAAGCTCAGGAATTGAAAATTAAAGAATTAAAAAATAAATTGAATGTGTTTGATTTGGAAGAGAAACTGCTTCTCGACAATAGTCTGCTCAGAAAAAAAGATGAAGGTTCTGCGATTTCTGAAATTAAAGAAGCTGCAGACTTTTACAGGACCAGACTCAATGAGATAAGGCAGGGAAAATTAGACCTCCTTACAACGTTAGATGCTGCCAAAATAGAGATTCAGAAATTATATTCCCAATTAAATGAACTGACTGCAAAAAAACATAAAACCTACAGCCAGATTTTAGTTACTCTCGATTGTGAAAAAAACACATCTGCCAACTTGATCTTTAGTTATTATATATCATCTGCCGGCTGGGAACCCTTATATGATTTTAGGGTGGATGATATTACAAAGCCACTTTCCATTGTCTATAATGCAAACGTTTATCAGTCTTCAGGTGAAGATTGGAATAATGTTAATATTAAGTTATCCACCAACAATCCATCGTTAAGTGGAAATATACCAGAATTAAATACCTGGTATCTGGGAAATCGAAATCCATTTCCAATAGGGAAAATAGAAAAGGGAATAAGTACTCTTAAAGGAAGGGTGCTTGATGACAAAACAAATGAGGGAATACCTTTTGCCAATGTTGAAATAATTAAAGGGAATAAATTAATTGGCGGGGCAACAACGGATTTCGACGGACAATACACAATTAAACCAATACAATCCGGAATATATAATATCAAGACAACATTTATTGGGTACACTCCGGCACAAATCAATAATGTTTCACTTGCGCCCGATAAAATTACATTTCTGGATTTCAATATGAAAGCAATGGAGACTGAATTATGTGAAGATGTTATAGTAGATTATAAAATACCTTTGATTAATAAAGAAAATACAGCATCCGGAGCTACCGTAACAGTTGAAGGAATTAGCAAAATGCCAAACCGTTCAGCCGACATTATAGCCACTTCAGTTGGCGGTGTTTATTCCGGGACAGAGAATATAAGAGGGGCGCGAAATAATGAAACAGCATATTTTGTTGATGAAAGAAAGTCAAAAAGAGAAGTCGAAACCTCCAATTATATATCTAATACGCTTAAAACTGCGGTTGCAAATCTGGAATATGCTATTGAAATACCTTATACTATTCCATCAGATGGTGAAAATTACAGCTTAAAAATAAAAGAAGTCAGTCTTCCGGTGGATTATGTATATCATGCCATACCAAAACTTGACAATGACGCCTTCCTGATTGCCGAAATACAAGATTGGACGCAATTAAATTTATTATCCGGAAAATCGAGCATTTATTATCAGGGGACATTTACAGGGGAATCAAACATAGATGTTGACCAGGCAAGTGACACTTTAAAAATATCTCTGGGTAGAGATAATAATATCATTGTTAAAAGAGAAGGAAATAAACGAATGATTGATAAACGAATAATTGGCAATAGCATAAAAGAAACAATAGGATGGGATATTACAGTGAAAAATAATAAAAACACTAAAATAAAAATTACAGTAGACGACCAATATCCTTTATCAGAAAGAAAATCTATACTTATTGAACAACTTGAATCAACAAATGCTAAAATAGATGAAAAAACCGGCAAGTTGACTTGGGAATTAGAATTGGAACCAAATGAAAAGAAAGTATTAACATACAAATATTCCGTAAAATACCCCAAATATGAGAATTTAATGATAGAATAAGACAACGAACATGGACATACCGAAAAGACCTTATAAGGCTTAGCAGAAAATATTTTCTATTCCAAACAGTTCATAATTAATAATTCCAATAGGAAAATAAAAAAACCATTCAATGAAATAATAAAAAACCATTTGATGATTAATGAAAAATATTTTATGAATTTGTTTCCATTAGTGTAATCAAATACTTTATCCAGCGTAATGCCATTAAAATAAAAAATTTACTTTTACACCCATAAAATGACAAATCGGGACTGAATTAAATAAAGTTCTGATTATAATAATTTAACGACAAATAATTACAATTTAAAGTGCGGTGTCAGCACTATAAATAACTGATAAAAATAAAATGAAAAAATTACTCGTATTATTTTGTATTGCTGCATTAATTCCAATTTTCAGTTGTAAGAAAGATAAAGATTCAGATTCTTCTTTCGACAATAAGGCCCTTGTTGAAGAAATATTCAAGGCAGGAATGTCGTGGAACACCCAGACAAAAGCATTAAAAGCATACTATCCAATAAATATACCCGTGGATAATACCGTAACAAGTACGGAAGGAGGCAATATTCATGTATTGGGGAGTGTTACCGGCACGATGCAACTCGACGACCACACCAATGCTATTTTAGGTGGTACGATGCTGATTGGATTGACGGAAACAATTAACGATTATACCCTTACGTCGAATGGAAAAACGTACGTAGTGAACGGAGCTCCTCATATTTCGCTGGCAGGAACATTTACCTTACAACCAGGCGGTACTACTTTTGGAACGACATCCAATATGGTAATAGGAGGTGCTTTCCGGGCAACAGGCCCCAATTATGATAAAACGGTTAGCATGGAAATAACGATTAATCTCAACACTAACGGAACTGGCGGCACGGTAAGCGGAGCCATTGATGGCAAAGGTGTTTATTATACGATATAAGCAAACTAATTTCACTGTTGAGCGAAATTGCAATTTTGTTCAACACATTTGGACATTTATAATTCCAATAAACAAATCAGAAAAAAATTTAATAAAAGGAAGTTGTGATCCCTTTCCTGAATAAAGCAATAAAACATTTATTCATACTTAAGCGCTTCAGCCGGATTGGTGTTAGCCACTTTCAGGGCATGGTAGCTTACCGTGAAAAGAGCGATAAACCATGCAATCAAAAAAGCGGCGATGAAAGCCCACATGGATATTTGTATGCGGAAAGCAAAACCCTGCAACCATTTATCCATGGAAAACCACGCCACAGGCCAGGCAATAACAGTGGCAATCAATACCAGCTTGGTGAAATCGCGGGTAAGCAAGTTCACAATAGTCCCCTGGGTAGCGCCATGCACTTTACGGATTCCGATTTCTTTTGTCCGTTGCAAAACGGTGAACGACGCCAATCCAAACAACCCAAGACAGGCAATGAGGATGGAAATGATGGAAAAATACTGAAACATTTTTCCAAATTGTTGTTCCGACTTATACAGTTTATCGAAGGATTGATCAAGAAAATAGTATTCAAAAGGAAATTCGGGCGAAAGTTTATCCCATTCCTTTTTGATATGATTGATAGTTTCAGGAATGTTGTTGCCCGAAAGCTTGATGCAAGCGGTGAAATTCCATTTAGGCCTCCAGCACAAGACCAGTGGTCCGATATTATCTTGCAGCGATTGATAATTAAAGTCTTTTACCACCCCGATGATGATGCCCGAAGGCTCCCAGTTGTCGAGATGTTTGCCAACAGGGTTTTGAATCCCGAAATACTTTACCGCTTCTTCGTTCAGAATGATATTAAAGTTGGTATCCGAAGGGTTCTGCCACGAGAAATTTCTACCCTGGATAACCGGAATCTTCATCAGATCAATAAAATCGGGATCAACAGGAAGTAAGTTGAAATGCTGGGTTTTTTTATCAACTTCTCGCCCTTCTACCCAGATTACTTGCCCCGGTATGGTATTGGAAGTGGAAAACTTTTTAATATCAGGATATTGCAATAAGGATGCTTTAAAAACATCAATCCTGGAAAGTATGCTTTGGTTTAGACCGAAATAGACAATATGCTCTTTCTGGAAACCAAGGTTTTTGTTTTTCACATAATCCAACTGGCGGTCAACAATAATAGTACAGATAATTAGGACAATGGAAATAGAGAACTGAAAAACAATTAATAACTTACGCAGAAAAGCCGCACTGCTCCCTTTGGTCTTTTGCCCTTTTAACACTTCCACCGGTTGAAAAGCCGTAAGATAAAATGCGGGGTAAAGCCCGGCAATAATACCGACAAGAATACTTCCGCCAAACAACATCAAAAACATACCGGGTTGAAGCAAAAGATTGGAATGTAAATCTACGGACAGCAGGTCGTTGAAAAAAGATAAAAGGCCTTCCGTTATACCCAGAGAAATAATAAAAGCCACCATACTGATAATTACCGATTCTATTAGAAACTGTAAGATTAGTTTCTCCCTGGAAGAACCTGCCATTTTACGTATGCCCACTTCTTTTGCTCTCATGGGAGCCCTCGCCGTGGATAAATTAATAAAGTTAACACAGGCAATCAGCAAAATAAAGATGGCAATAATTGTGAATATCCGTATTTTTTGGATACAACCATGCCGGATGCCAATTTCATTCTTGGTTTCATAGTCGAAATAAATGTCTTTTAACGGGCGCAGGTGAAATTGAGGCTCATCATTTTTCCAATCATCCTGGGTTTTATAATACGAATTGATTTTACGGTCAAATGCTTTGATATCAAACTTGCCGGGAATAAGAAAATATGTCGGATAGTTCCAATTGCCACGGACTTTTAAAAAATCTTTGTTATTATATACGATCGGCAAACTGGTAAAAGATGCCAACGCATTGACCGAAAGGTGAAAATGATTAACATCTTTTATCACGCCGGTTACCCTGAAATTATACTGATCGTTGTAACGCAACATTTTACCCATAGGATTTTCGTTTCCGAAAAACAACCGGGCCGTACTTTCAGTAATAACGATGGTAAAAGGATCGGTTAGCGCTGTTTTAGGATTACCAAGGATAAATGGAAAAGAAAAAATGTCGAAAACAGACGAATCGGCAAAGAGGAAATCATTCACCCGTATGCGTTTATCATTGTATTTAATCACAGGATTATTGAAAGCAATCCGTGCTCCTTTTTGCACTTGCGGAAATTCCCGGAGAATATCATCCACGTAAGCCGTGCCCAAAAGGCTCCAATCCGAATAATCAAGACGGTAAATCTGGTTGTAATTTTTATTGAACTTATCGTATTGCCGCTGGTCGTTTATAAACAGCATGATCAGGATAAAAATGGACAATCCGGTAGCTAATCCGATCACATTTATAATAGAATAAATTCTTTGCCTAAGGATGTTGCGTAGGGCTATTTTAAAATAATTTCTGAACATAAGCTTATCATTTCAATCCAGAAAAGCATTAATCGTACCAAAAATACAAATTGCTGTATTAATGCGTATTACAAACAATGCAAAAACGAATCAAAAAAATAATGTTCGGAAAGAGTATGCGTTATGTACGAAAACGAACGTGTTTCAAAAAGGCGTGGTTAGCGGCTTAACGTGATAATTTCGGCCAGCACTTTATCGGCCAGACGGCTTGCTCCGAAACGGAACAAGGCATTGTTAAGCCAGGATTCACCCAGAATATCCTTAACAATCATCAGGTAAATCAAGGCATCATTGGGTTCGGATATGCCACCGGCAGCTTTAATGCCCACCATTTTTCCCGTTTTTTCATAATACCCTTTGATGGCATCCGCCATCACAAGCACAGCCTGTGGCGTAGCGGCGGGTTTCATTTTTCCGGTGGAAGTCTTAATAAAATCGGCTCCTGCATCCATAGCTATGGCGGAGGCAAGAGCTATGTTGGTATAATTGCCCAATTCCCCGGTTTCGAGTATTACTTTCAGATGAACATCTTTGCAGACTTCGCGTATGGCGGCTATTTCATCAAAAACAAGATTGTATTCTCCTTCCAGAAATTTCCCGCGCGAAATCACCATGTCTATCTCATCGGCGCCTTCCTCAATGGCATAGTTGATTTCGGCTATTTTAATATGCAGTGGCGACTGTCCCGCAGGAAAAGCTCCGGCTACCGAAGCTACATGAATGCCTGTGGATAGTAATTCGCTTTTAGCCAGTTTTACAAAAGGCGGATAAACACACACGGCTGCCACATTGGGTATATTTTCACCCTGGTTGCTGAATGTTTTTGCCTTCCGGCAAAGCTCGATAACTCTTTCGTTGGTATCCGAACCCTCCAGCGTGGTAAGGTCAATGGAACCAAGGATGATTTTCATTGCCTGAAGGGTAGATATGTCCTGCAAACCTACGGAATTGATTTTTACTAATCGTTTAGTAATATCATTTTCGTCTACCTGAAGATATTTACTGGAGTAAAACATGGCGCAACATTTAAATTAATATGGTTACAAACTTACATCAAATTTTCGAGATATACGTTTTTTTTATGAAGTATTTTGGGTCAACGCACCGTCGTGAAAGTAAAAAGCCAGAATCAAAAAAATATTATTATAAATGGCTGCGATAACTTAAAAGATAGTATCTTTATATCGAAAATCATTAAAAATGTTAACATTAAATTCATACAAACTTAAACCTTGCTTAAAATCCATCCCTGAAAGCTAAATTACTTTTGCCGAAACAATAATTGTAAAAAAACATGAAAAACTTTATCTCAAAAATTGTAAAAGCAACCATGCTCTCAGGGGTACTTTTAATCGGTGCTCCCTCTTTTTCGCAAAGTGTTACCGACACCTTAAAAGAAAGAGTAGATGAATTAAAAGACAGGTTAAATGGTATTGATGAACGGGTACTGACCAACGAAAGCGATCTTTTTAAACTGAACAAGATTAAGATTTCGGGTTATATCCAGGCACAGTATGATTATTTTGAAAACAGATTATCCTATCCGAGCAACTCGTTTCAGGTTCGTCGTACAAGAGTAAAATTTCAATACGAACCTGCCGATGGTGTTAAATTTGTTGTTCAACCCGAATTAGGTCCCGGTGGTTTTGAACTTAAAGATGCATATGCCGTAGCAAATGCTCCCTGGCTAAAGAATGTAGAGTTATGGATGGGTAAATTTAACCGTCCCAACTACGAAGTGGAATATTCATCCAGTAGCCGCGAAGTTCCCGAACGTTCGCGTATCATTAAAGCCTTGTATCCCGGCGAAAGAGCTATAGGCGCCAAGTTGGAATACAGCCCCAAACTCATTCCTTTAAAAGTACAGGTGGCTTTATTGAACGGAAATGACGGATTAACTTTCAAGGACGCTTCCGGCAATAATATGAATACGGCTCAAAATGTTACCAATAAAGATTATGATAATTTCAAGGACCTGATGGGCAGAATCACTTATTCGTTAAATCTTGGAGCCGGTGTAGGATTGGATTTTGGCTTTAACGGTTATTTGGGACAGCTAAAAGCTACTTCCACTACCACTATCAAAGGCGATTATACCCTGGATAAAAGTGATGTAAAAGTGGGCGATGCCTTAAAACGCAACTGGCTTGGCGCTGAATTTCAATTATACGCCGATGTTTTAGGCGGAATGTCTATCAAAGGAGAATACATGTTTGGACAAAATGCTCTTCCGGGCTACATCACATCCAGTTCTACTACCACAAGTACAACATCCTTAAACGCCACAGCCGATACACTTACCATAAGCAACATTACCACGAAAGATAACAGCCAAAAACCAAACCAAATCAACAAATTTTCGGGTGGTTATGTATATTTAGTAAAGAATATCGGTAAGAAAAACCAGTTTGCTTTACGTTACGATTTCTATGACCCCAATACCCAGATTTCTAAAAATGATATCGGTGTAAAAAAATATGAGACAACTCTTGACGATAAAAAAGTAAATTTAACAACTGTTTATTCCGCTTCTGATGCTCAAACCATTAAAGTTGTCAGTGGAGATATTACCAATGCTACCAAAATCAAGGCAACAAGCGGTGTATCCGATATTGCTTATAATACCTTAACTTTAGCTTGGAATTATTATCTGAATGATAACATCCGGTTTACCCTTGCTTACGAAATGCCAATGAACGAAAAAACCAACGCGGTGGATTCCAAAGGCAATTATCTGGTTTATGACAAAGGAACGGTAAACGGGATAACCAAATACAACTACTACAACGATGTTTTTTCACAAAACACATTTACCCTGAGAGTTCAGGCTAAATTTTAATTGATAAATAAATTATTAATCACAAAAAAAAAAGAAAATGAAAACAAGAAAAAAATTAATCGGAATAGCCATAGTGCTTGTCGCCGTAATCGGCTTCGCCTTTGCTCCGATACAGAAAATTACGGTTAAAGGTTCGGATACCATGGTAATCGTTGCACAAAAATGGGCTGAAGTCTATATGAAAAAGAATCCCAATATTTCCATCCAGGTTACCGGAGGCGGTTCGGGAGTAGGTATATCTGCTTTGATCAACGGTTCTACCGATATTTGCAATGCAAGCCGTCAGATGAAACGTTCGGAAATTGACAAACTCAAAGGTCGCTACAATACCCTTGGCGTTGAAATTCCCTGTGCAAAAGATGGTATCACCATTTATTTAAACTCAAACAACAAAGTATCGGAATTAACTTTAAAACAGTTAGGCGATATCTACACTGGTAAAATTACCAACTGGAAACAGGTGGGCGGCGCTGATGCCGACATCAAATTATACGGACGCGAAAACAGTTCGGGCACCTACGTTTTCTTCAAAGAAAATGTGGTAAAAGCCGATTATGCACCCAGTTGCCAAACATTGCCAGGAACAGGTGCCGTAGTAAATGCCGTTAAAAAAGATAAAAACGGTATAGGATATGGTGGCGCAGCTTACGCCGAAGGCATCAAAATCTGCAAAGTAAAAAAAGATGCAAAAAGCCCGGCATACGAAGCCAACGCTCAGACCATAGCTAAAAACCAATATCCGATTTCAAGGTATTTGTACATGTATGTCCGCAACAAACCGACTGGCGCCATGAAAGCTTATATTGACTGGATATTAGGACCAGAAGGACAGAAATTAGTGGTTGAAACTGGTTATTTCCCTGTAAAATAAATTATTAAAAGAAAATGAGATTCTTTTCTCAATATTATTTCTCTCTTTTAAAATTTGATGATACGAAAGGATCCGGCAAGTTTTGTTGCCGGATCTCTTATTTTTTTTAATTTTGAACCATTAAAATGGACGAGAACAAGCAAAAATTTCAATATCTACCTGAAATTCCGGATGATGAAAATAGTCCGGAAAATAAGCCGCTGCTGAATACAGCCAATAAATTTACGTTTAGCAAAGAATCATTAAAAAAGAAATTCCGTTTATCCGAATTTCTTTCCGAAAAACTGATAACCGGTGTTGCTTTCTTATCCATTGCTATCATTGTACTGATCTTTTTCTTCGTTTTCAGGGAATCGTTGCCTATTTTTAAATCAAAACACAAAGCGAACACCGAAACGGTGCAAAGCGGCGATTTAAAACAAAGCACATACACGGGCAGTGCTGCTACCCCCAAACAGGAAACCTACGGTGGTGTCGAAAAACAGGAACAATACGGAGTGCAAACCGATAGTGCACAAAGCGATTCAACAGGTGTGAGTACACAGACAGGAACGTATCAGGTGGAGAGCAATGAAGAATCGTCTCCTCTGAAAACCCTTGGCGGAAAAGACTGGCAACCGGTGTCGGATAAACCACGTTTTGGATTGTGGCCTCTCATTATCGGGACGTTAAAAATAACGCTGATTTCTATGCTGTTTGCGGCTCCTTTAGGAATTTTAGCTGCTTTGTTCACGGCCACTTTTGCTTCAAAACGAATGCGCGAATACATCAAACCGGCCATCGAACTCTTAGCCGGCTTCCCGTCTGTAGTCATCGGATTTTTCGCTTTAATCGTGATGGCTTCTTTCCTGCAAAATGTTTTTGGATACGAAACCCGGCTGAATTCTTTCGTCGGCGGTATAGCCATGGGATTGGCCGCCATACCGGTAATCTATACCATCACCGAAGATGCCCTCTCAGCCGTGCCCGGTTCCTATAAAGAAGCCAGCCTTGCCCTGGGAGCTTCCCATTGGCAAACGTCTTTTTTTGTTACCCTTCCGGCGGCAACTCCGGGTGTGTTTGCGGCCGTACTTTTAGGCATCGGCCGTGTTTTTGGCGAAACGATGATCGCACTGATGGCTACCGGAAATGCCGCCCTGATGTCGGCTAATCCTTTTGAATCGGTACGAACTCTCGCAGCAACCATAGGCGCTGAAATGGCGGAAGTTGTTTTTGGCGACAATCATTACAACGTTTTGTTCCTTATCGGTTCATTGTTATTTATTTTTACATTTATTATCAATGCCATTGCCGAGTTTTATGTCAGAGGCAGGCTAATGAAAAGAATACAGGGAAAATAAGCATGAAGATAAAAGATAAATTAAAAGGAAGCCTGATCTACGGAATTACCGCTTCATCGGTAGTGTTTATTCTCGCCATCATTGTGGTTATGCTTGTTGTAATCATCATTGGCGGAAAGGATAAACTTACTTGGGAATTTCTGACTTCATTCCCCACCGATGGGATGACCAAAGGAGGTATCTTCCCTGCTATTTTCGGAACCGCATTATTAGTTATTATCATGTCGATAGCTGCCGTGCCATTTGGAACCATTACAGCTATTTATCTTACAGAATATGCCAGCGAAAATTCGATTTTAGCCAAGACAATACGTTTTGCAGTCAGAACCTTAGCCGTGGTTCCATCCATCATCTTCGGATTATTCGGATTGGGATTTTTCATTAAATTTGTAGGTGCCGGCATGGATAATGTTTTTCTTGGAGGTCATCTTAAATGGGCGCAACCCAATATACTTTGGGCAAGCCTTACCATGTCGTTATTAACGTTACCGGTAGTTATTGTCTCGGTGGAAGAAGCCATAAAAACGGTACCGAGGGAGATGCGTGAAGCCAGCCTTGCCTTAGGCGCTACCAAATGGCAAACTATCCGCAAAATAGTATTACCCGGTTCAATTTCCGGCATTATGACGGGAGCCATTCTTGCCGTTAGCCGTGGCGCCGGTGAAGTTGCCCCCATACTTTTTACCGGGGCAGCTTATTATCTTGCCACTTTACCTACTTCCCTCAGCGATCAGTTTATGGTTTTGGGTTATCACATCTACATCATGTCGACCCAATCCACCAACGTTGACCAAACATTGCCTATTCAGTTCGCTACCACCCTGGTTTTGCTAATGCTTACTTTTATTTTAAACTTATCGGCTATTCTTATCCGCTCGCGTATTCGCAGAAGAGCGGTATAATTTCTGAAAATTTATTTAAATCGTTAACAAATAGAATGAAAGATATAAAAATAAAATCACGAAACCTGACGCTTTACTATGGTAGTAAAATGGCTCTGAACGAAATATCTTTAGATATTCCAGAAAGAAAAGTTACTGCCTTTATCGGACCGTCGGGTTGCGGAAAATCCACCTTCCTGCGAACGCTTAATCGTATGAATGATCTGATTCCTTCGGTTAAAATAACAGGAGACGTGGTGATTGATGGGATCAACATTTACGATAAACAGATAGATGTTGTAAATCTTCGCAAGCAAATAGGCATGGTTTTCCAAAAATCCAATCCCTTTGCCAAATCCATTTACGATAACGTTGCCTACGGTCCTAAAATAAACGGCATCCACGATAAGAAACAACTTGATGAAATTGTGGAATCTTCTTTGCATCAAGCCGCCATCTGGGATGAGGTGAAAGACCGTCTTCATGATTCTGCTTTAGGCCTTTCGGGTGGACAGCAGCAACGGCTTTGCATTGCCCGTACGCTTGCCGTCAACCCTGATATCATCCTGATGGATGAACCGGCCAGTGCCCTTGACCCTATTTCCACCTCAAAAATTGAAGAACTTATTTTTCAGCTTAAGGATAACTATACCATCGTTATTGTTACCCACAATATGCAACAGGCTGCCAGGGTTAGCAACTACACTGCCTTTTTCTACCTCGGCGAACTGATAGAATATGGCAAAACCCGGAAAATATTTACCAATCCGGAGAAAAAACAAACCGAAGATTACATTACCGGCCGTTTTGGATAAAAAAACATTTAAACTAACTTTGTAAAACTTTTAAATTTATACTGATATACTATGGAACGTCATTTCGATCAGGAATTAGAAAAACTAAACAACCGTGTTCTCAAAATGGGTAAATTGGTCGAAAGCCAGATTACCAATACCATGCAGGCTTTGCTCAACTGCGATGTGGAATTAGCTGGCCGCATCATTGAAAATGATAACCAGGTGGACGTGCTTGACGTTAAAATTGATAAGCTCTGCCAGCGGATCTTTGCGTTAAGCCAGCCGGTAGCCTCCGACCTGCGGCTGATTATGGCCGCCCTAAAAATAAATAACGACCTGGAACGTCTGGGCGATTTGGGCGTTACCATTGCCAAAAAAATAGAAGCGATCAGTGAATTCAAAGATGTGATCGTCGAACTGAATATTGACACTTTAGCAAATATGTCGGAAATATTGGTTAAAGATTGCATTAACATCCTTACCACACGTAATGTTACGTTCATCCGCGACATTTTTGAATCGGCTGCCACACTCAAGGATAAAGTGCAGCAAACTTCCAACCGTATCATTGATGAAATGATGAATAAGACGGACGTCGTTGTGGTAGCTACAAATCTGATGCTTATCATCAGCCAGATGGAACGTATTGCCGGTTATTCAACCAACATCGCCGAGTCGGTTTATTTCCTGGTGGAAGGCAAAATTGTAAAACA